>Ga0065711_1001695_pt1 | contig 56124 bp, 47 predicted proteins | sample Hoacrofraction12_FD_59098 | JGI IMG/M metagenome (GOLD analysis project Ga0065711, IMG submission 59098) | Hoatzin crop microbial communities from Cojedes, Venezuela - Epithelial fraction 12 v2 (version 2) | ecosystem: Host-associated > Birds > Digestive system > Esophagus > Crop | place... | reverse complement strand
GCCTGTGCCAGGGCTCCGTCACCCTCAGAGGGAAGAAGTTCTTCCTCGTGTTCAGCTGGAACTTCCTCTGCTTCAGTTTGTGCCCATTGCCCCTTGTCCTGTCGCTGGGCACTACTGAAAACTGTTTGGCCCCATCCTCCTGACACCCACCCTTCAGATATTTGTAAGCCCTCGACAGCAGTGTCCTGTCACTGGTGGGACCCACGCATCAGGACACATGCTGGAGAGCACAGGACGAGGTATCCTCTGACCAGGAGATGCAACCACTCGACAGGTTCCCAGCAGGGACTGGGCAGAACCAGAGTGAGCAACTCCAACAAATGCCAAATGTACTTCCACTCACAGGCTTTGCAGCTACTCACATTGCTCCCTGTGCCACTTGCTGAAAACCTGGTACTCAAAATCTAGGTCTTCAGGTGCCACACATGCTCTTAGACCCCTCTACAAGTGCCTCAGGCTTCTCCTGCCTGCCTCTGAACCAGTCACATTAAAAAATCTCCTGCTTGCACAGCCATCAATCTGGAAACAGCAATGCCAACAGAGGGTGGAAAGTCGTCCTGCAAGCACGGACACTAAAACATGGAACGGAGCCAAGGGTGGCCCCAAAGTTGCCAGCGTTGGCAGCAGGGCTCTGACACACAGCTCGCTGTCCATTATTACTGTTAACAGTTGGAAGCTGTAAAACAGCAGCAGCTTTGCCAATTACTTGGAAATCAAGAGATAGCCCTGCTGTGCCAAGCTGAGCTGTGCAGCCAGGAATTGGGGCAGAACAGGGCACAGGCGCGAAAGCAAATGCCCATTTCTCCCCTCCTGTGCACAAGACATCAAGGAGAGACAGAGAACAGGGAGGGTCAGAGGCAGCAGCACAACTCTGCTTCCCCCAGGCAAGTCTGGAGAAGATCCTGCCCAAGATCCCTGTAGCTCACATGCTACAGCTCCCACCAAAGCAGCTGTGTTTCAGCCCAGCTGGAAATGTCTGTGCTTCTCCCATGCTTTAAGGACCAGGACCTGAAAGGGGGCTGAAAATGCACAGTATCAAATACTGACCTTGAGAAAGCTGTCTTATAATAATATCACCATGCAAAAGATCACACCCACCTTGTCTGATGCAAGCTGATGGATTCAGAGGCTGACAGCTGCAGTTAATCCATAGGACAGACGTACTGTGGGAAGCAGCATGGCGAGTAGTGCCCTGTCTTCCCTGCCTCTTGGACACGAGTGTACTTTGAATGTCAGAGGCAACACCAGTGATCCATGACCTGATTAATGCTCCTGGCCCAAGCAGATCTTGGTCTCTAGATTGTGCCCTCCAGTGCTACAGTCTCGGGTGTGGACATCCATCCATCAGCTGCTTGACTGGGCCCAGCAGCTCATACCAGAGACCACCCAACAGCTGGCTACCTGGAGGGGAGTTCAAGCTGAGCGCCTACAACCATCAACCTCAACCTTGTCAGCACGCTCCCAGCAAAGAGCATTTCAAAGAGCAGAGCCACTGTCTACTTCCACGTAAGTGGAAGCACATAATCCCCAAAGCCCATCCGGCCCTGCTGACCACCCCTTTTTCTTATGCACTTCTCATCAGAAGTTGAGAACAGCCAATTCTTAACATCCCCCTATGTTTAATAAAAGCCAGTGGTGACAAAGCACCAGCTGGTTTGTGTTACACAGCACAACATCTACCTGTGCAGTCAGATGGCTGAAAGGCTGCTCCACTGACACATCCATCTGAGAAGTCAGTCTTAATTTGATCGCATTAGGCACATCCGCAGGCCTCTATTCATTAACCTCATGTTTCTCCGCAGTGAAATGTGTCTGCACAAGCAAACATCCCTCCACCTTTATCACTTGACCCCTCTGCCCTTCTCGTCTGGTGTTACACCCTGGATAATGAGGCCTGTCACAAAAGGAATTGTTGCTTTCAGGTTTCTAGTTTATTATCACCTTCATGAGAGCCCCAAGAAAACAGCATTACTAACATAGCACTACGTTTTGCAACTTATTAAAAAAAAAAAAAAGAACAAGGAAAAAAAAAAAAAAATCTGTGTAAAAGATACTGAAGCAGCACCTTCCTTCTTACCTGGTCTTGAAACATTGATCCACCAAAGGCCCAGACGGCAGCAAAGACAAAGTAAAGTTCATAAAGCTCCTTGGGACAGTCGGGAGGTGTGTTCTCCTCCGTCAGGAGGCATTCGAGGAGGTAGCACAACATCTGAACCATACTCTGCTCAGGAATGGGAATAATCTTCTTAAATCTAAGGGATGGAAATTGAAAGCATGGGAAATACAATCGGGTCCAGCACCACAGTGCTTTTTCAGAATATTAGCATTTTACTTGTCAGCAGTGCGTGTCTTATTCCCAGGTACAGCAATAAAGAGAACACCCGTTCTCTCCCTCGGACCTGCTGGCACCGGCACATACAGAAGTAATAACGGTAATCAGAAGTTTCAAGCATTTTAAAACTTTTATCCTCTTGAAAGAAGCGAAAAGGAAGACTTGCTAAAGGCAATGATTTCCTGTGAACACGACGAGTTCAAAAGCGGTCAAATAGAGGAGTAATAAAATAAACCCTTTCATCTTGCCATTTTACATTCACTTAAGCTACACTTACAGAATTCCAAACCAATATTGTAGCAGCACTGAAGTCCTCCATAAAGTAATTATAGCTATTTGAAAGGTTGGTTCTACAATTTCTGAATTAAGCAAGCTACCAAAATACTCAGCTCAGGGTTGCCTGCAGCTAATCCCGTGGATTTCACGGTCTGACACAATGTTCAGCAAATAGAATGGGAAATGTCCGACGGACTTTGCTGCCAACAGCTATAGCCAGCTTTGTCTCCAAGAAAGCAGGTCCCTAATAAGATGTCTAACTCCTACTTCCAAAGACCATGCTTTCACTAATGAAGCCCCTTCTGAAACATCTCCATGCTGTCTGGCAACTCCCATGCTCAGTTGCACACTGATATTTTTAATTTTTTTTTAAATGAAGGTGCACCTACAGGAAGCAAGCAGAGGATGGGAGAAGCTCCCTCACTCAAGTTTGTCGGGACTCTACTTTGGCCTGTCTTCACCACAGCATGAGTAAAAGACTTGTCTCCCATGATGATAAGTAAGAACCACACGACTTCTCTGTGGGCACTGCTTTAAAGTCAACTCAAGCCAAAAAACACCAGGACCTTTCCAAATTTCAAAGTTCTTCATGTCCATTGGATTGGTGTCCGATCATGAAACCTGCCCAGGCTGGATGCCCACACATACTGACTTCATTTTGTTCAAATGCATCAGTAAAGAAATTAAAAAGAGAACTGCTGCTAGATCAATCCTACCCTCTCCCACAAACATCAACTTCCTTCTCATCACTGATGGCCAGGAAAAGAAGTGGGGAGAGGAGAAAAGAGGATCTGCTCTCTCCACCTTCCACGCTGCATACTGAAAACTTTCCTTCAGCAGTGGTCTGAAATCTGCTCTACTGAAAAATAGCTCATGGAGTGGACTCAGGTCTAGCCTGACACATCAGGAAACTGAAAAACTTTCTCTTTAGGATCTCATGGATTTACTTTCCAAGATACAGAGAACTGGTCCAAGAAATGCAGGAACAATCAAATCAAAACCAGATCTGATGAACACAAGATGGACAGGAATGTCAGCTCCCCACCTCGCCCTGTTGGTTCTCTGAGCTTAAGCCAATGATGCTCAGGGCTTTCAGGGACCAGGAGGGCCATGTGCAGCACAACCCCAGCACAGCACAGCTGGTCTGGAAAGCAGCGAGTGTCCGCTTGCACACGCCAGCGGAGCTACAATCGCTCTTCAGATAGTACCTTGTTCTGAGGGTGTCCAGGCAAATCGGCAGGTACTTATCAAACAGAATGGTCAGGTTGGCTCTTTCGGACTGGATCTCTCGCCTGTCAATCCAGCTGCTCACTGGCGGATTCCAGCCCAGATCTGACGGGTTGATGTACAGGATCCCTTTCGGCCCAGGGTACGAGAAAACATACAGTAAGGACACAGCAGAGACCAATCCTTTCCTCCAGCAGAATTTCTCAGCTACTTTCATGGAACTAAAACTCTGCCAAATATGCTCGGGTGCCCCATTACCTCCACCCTCCTCCTGCCCCACTGCACAGCAGAAACATGAACAGTGAAAAGACTTCACTGAGGAAACCAGGACACCTTTCCAGACCCTGCCTCAAATTCAGAACATGGTCTTGCTTGAGTCATGTTATCACCCTGGGCTCGATTTCCCCATGTGTAAAACTAGGGGACACCTTCATTTCCTTCTCCCATACTTCATGCACTTCTCCAGAACACCAGGAGCTCTTTTGGATAGGGACTGTCCCTCTCGTCATCTAAGTCCATGCACAGCTTTGCACAGCAGGAGCACTCTCTCAGCAATGCTGAAGCCATGATCACCCATCAACAGTTAGAGAGCTCTGGGTAAACCTCCACGATGATGCCAGCTCCACGTATGGATTTGAGGTCAGGATCCTCACTTTGTCTACATGTTTCAGGAACCTACTCTGTTCATCACAGGCAGCTGTGATCTCAGGTTGGATACTTTCAACAGGAACCAAGCTGGCCAACAAAAGACTGGTTAATGGCACTAGATCCTACTTGGTCTGTGCAAAAACCCAGTATGAAGTTCAGGCCAGGACTCACCTGCTCTGGACACGGTTGCTGGGGTAGCTGTGCGCAGGTGGCTGATCTCAAAGACCAGCCGCATTGTTGGGTTCAGAGGGATTCTCTCATTGCTTGCCAGGGTCAGCACCTGCACGTGGCAGACAGACAGACAAACATCTTCCCTGAGAACAGGAATGAAAAGCATTCAGCATTTTGCACTAGAAAGCTTGGTTGTGGTCAGGCCAGTTCCTCCAGGCAAAGCAGCTGATTTCTAGCAGGTAGAAGAACAGTCCCTCTCTCTTCCACAACACAGAACGCACAGCACTCCCTTAGGGTGGTGAAAAAGTTGTAGGATTATGACCCCATCCTGATTAACCGCAGATGTCCTGATCATAATCATGAGCCCAACTCTCCAGGAAAGGGAAATTCCAATGAAAACAGGCCTTGAGCTACTTCCCTCATGCACCATTTTCTTTATGCAATATTGTCTGGTATATCTGAAGAACCACAATTGCATTATTCTAGGAGGTGTTATTTCACCATCTGCATTTCTCGTAGGCTGAAGCACGCCATGCAGTCAAAGAATATCTGCTTCTTTTACTTCCATTCCCTACCTTATTATCATCCATCACAGTATTAAGAGACTCAATCCACATTGGATCAATATCTCCATCCAGTACCATCCACTTGGGACCATCATGTGTGATGTTGGCCAGCTCTCGCATGATTGATGAAAAGAGCCCTGGAAGGGTGACAGGAATATGTTCATGAACACTGAAGTTGCTACCGGCTCTAACAGTTTTCTTCAGCAACTTACTAAAAATTATCCTAATTAATGCTTTCCTCTTAAGCACTAAAAACTCTGTGCATCTGTACATAAATATTACTATATCACAATATAGGTCTAGTCTGTTTTGAAGAAAAAAAACATCACCGGTTACCACCACTGAAAATGACTGCAGACCTACACACGAGCTTCATTCCCACCAAGAATCACAAGGGATAAGAAAAGTGAAAAGCAGATACACAGAGGCAAAAGAAGAATGAATTACACAATGCAGAGAAAACCATCTGACTATGCCTTGGAAATTCTTATAAGTTTTTTTGTGGCTTGAAGTATATCACGGAAATCAAGATGCATTAAACCTTGGGTCCTGGCTTTAGTGAGACTGAGGGGAGAACAAGCACAGAATGACATTGAATGACAGAACAAAATGTCAGTAAAATCAAGGAGACAGAGAGGATACAGTGTCTCGAGGGGAGTAAATAATGAATGTTAAGAAGAGCAAGAAGGCTGGGAATAGAGCAGCAGTACTGCAGAGCAAATGAAAACTCCACAAAACTATCGCTCTCCTCTACATGTGAAAATATCTAGAGAGATGCTGGTCTTCATGAAAAAACATCAGGCAAACATTAAAAAAAAGCCTCTTTTCTGGTGAATTGTGACGAGCATACTTTTTTTTTTTTCCTCCAGGACAAGCTGTTACTTTCTGATCCAGGTTGGGAACAGCTGGTGGCATTATATGACTGAGGACAAAGTTTGTGCACAACAAATGCAGAACAGCTCACCTGAAACAGGTATCTGATTCTGAGACTGGGTCAAAAAAAATAACACTTCACTGGCCCTGCCTCAACTCAGATCCTCAAATGTTGGACAATTGCCTTGGAAACCGCTCCAACATCATCATCAGTATCAGAAACAGCTACTGCCTCAGACCATCAATGCTCCCCTCATATACACCATGACAGCAGCAGAGAGAAAAGTGCCTTTCTCCTAACCTTGTGCATCCACACCACAGAGCTGTCTTGGGATTTAAAAGAAGAGCTTGGTTCTACAAAGAACACTTTTAGGATCCCCTTGTGGGACCTTTTACTAGCTAACATGTATAACCTTTTCAACTCCTGATAATGAAAGCAGTGACAGGATGAAAAGGGGAAAAGATGGGGCTGATCCGTAAGGGAACACGTCAGCTCTTGTTAGGCTGTGGTGAAAATTGCCTTACTGGTCTTTGACGTCAAGAAACAAAATTTTCAGGAATGGTTAATGTAGAAAATATCTGCCTTGAAACCTCAGGGAGGAGTCCCGTAAACTCCCTTGAAAGGTTACAGGCTAGAAACCACTGGACAGCCACCTGTAAAATGTCCCTTCTGCTGTTCAGTGCCACCGCAGTCCTCGATCTGCAGCCACTGCTGCAGCCAGTCTGCAGAGTTCAGGCTGTATCCCACACTTCCCCTCTGTCACTTTGATTTAGGGTCCCTAATTACAATTAAAAAGAAATTAACCCCAGCACTGGAGCAAAGCAGGGGGTCAGGAGGGGTTCCTGGCGGCGCCCAGGGAGGTGGGTGGCAGCTCAGCTCCTAGCAGACTTCTGGCCGAGGATGATTTATGGCAATGTCTTCGCTTACCTCCCCCACACCTCCCAAACCAGCCAGGACGTAAATCAAAGCTGCCTTTACGTATTAGTCACAACCGAACATTTTCACTCCAGATTTCTGTCATCTTTCAGCACGTTTTAAATGCTCATCTTGCTCTCCTCATGAGCAATCAGGATCAACAGACTGGCAAATGCCAGTGTACGACAGAGATCAGGCAGCAATATTTGGTGGAAAAACACTAGTTTTGGGTTGCCGTCTGTGTGCTACCAGCAATGGAAGCCTGGGGGTGGCATGTTTTGGGGGGCCCCAGTGAATACCATAGGGCAGGAGGGAACTCTCTTCCATCACTAGCCCAGCCAACCCTGAAAAACTGCCTGCCCCATTTAGGAACTAGTAAATGTTGGTATTAATAGACATTATAATTACTCTTAAGGCAATAGGATAAAGCAGGTTTATGCTGTCCTTCCCATTTGAAGATCAAAAAGCTAAAACATCCTATGTATCCTTTCAACAACAAACTCTCATGTGGCTGTGAGCAGCAGACGGGCACCTGGGCTTTCAGACCTGCATACAAAGAACCAGTCATCCTGCTGCTGCTGCTCAGGAAGTTTGTTAAAAATATCCTTCATTATCTACAGATTCAGGCATGAAAAGACATTTACCATCTTTCCATTCTCTTGTTGCTGGGTTAATGATGCCAAAAAGCTCATCATTGGTGACGGCCTTGGGGTTGAGGTCTGCCCAGACAGGACGTCGCTTCATTATCTGGTAAGTCTTGTTCAGGGATCTCATCACCTGCGACTTGCCCGTGCCCGCGTTACCCACCACGAAGACAGAGTGCCGGACTGTCAGCAGCTCCTCCAACTGCACCACCTGAGAAAAACACTCCCAAATTTTAGACAAAGATGCCAAACTGAAGTTCAGATCTACAAAATAGCTCCCCTCAGGCCCCTTCTTTAGAAAGATGTGACCCAGAGACACAAACGGTTTTGACGTTGAGTTTGGTTTAGCCATTCTAATCATGATGGGTAAAATCCGCTGCCTGCAGACAAACCTCCAGCACTATTTACACCTGGACAGCCATCAGCCAACGAGGCTCTGTTCTCCAGGGGCCACACTATCATGAGCCTACAAGAGTCAGCCCCTTTGTAAACTCGGAGACAGCCAGTGCTGGCTTTAGGGGCAGGTGCAACTGCATCAGACCCAGCATAGCTGACTGTCCTCCATCAAGGTTGGCCTACAGGCATACTATTGTGCAGAGCTCTCTTTGTAGAAGCAAAGACGGTTGAGAAAACCCAAATGATTTGATGGCAATGTAGGTACAGCAGAAGATCAGTTGGTCTTACTTTGAGCACAAAGTTATCCTCAGCCTGCAGCCGGAGGTCCAGCACAGCCTGCCTCACAAACGACTCAAAATTCAGGTCACGCTTCCGAGGGACATCCAGTGCAGGGAAAAGGTCCCCAATTAGCCCCATAAACACCGGCACATCATCGGTCACAATCTTGGGGATGTTGAAGTCACGAAGAGAGCGCATCAGAACCTGGTCTTCAGGTCGCTCTGGGTCATCTCGCTTGAGGGAGCCGGCGACAACTAGCACTGACTTGATAGCACGCAAGCCCCAGTCGTAGTGATCCTACCCGGGGGAAAAAAAAAAAGAGGGAGGATGAGTTTATACTTAGACAGTACACTGTCATGCATGAGGAAGAACCAGTAGCTTCGCACTGCCAGACAAGTCAGCAACGGAAATACATACAAGTCTCTTTTTTGCTTTGTGGCCAGAGATGTCCACCAGCCGGAGTTACCTGATTTCCATTTCAGTAGGTGAGATTCCCATCAGGGACAGTATCAAAGAGTCATAGAATTCAGCCGTTCCTACCATCTCGTGGGCTCACAGTTGGCATCAAGACAGTAGTAGGACTTGCACCTAAGCTGTTTGTTTCACCTCAATCATAAAGCAGCAAAAGCAAGGCCAACCAGACCACCGGTCTGCAGGAGCTACCAAGGCGAAAGATTTGTGAGTCTATTATGAGACCCCATATACCCAAGTTTCTCCATCCTGCCCATCAGAAGATTACCAAGCATGTTTTGTCACAGAGGCAGTCCACCAAGCAGAGGCTAGTAAGGACATTGCTGAAAAATGACTACAAAAAGGCAGGAGAGGAATTCTCAAATCAAGAAGCAACTCTCTATTTCTGCTCCATCAAGACTCTCCAGAGCACAGCTTGACAGCTGACTGCTTTGTGTGGGAGGTCACGGCTTCCACCAAGACCTCCAAGACGCAGCACAAAGTTTCTGTGACAAGGCGTCGCCCAACCAGCCTCATGCTGGCACAGCCAAGATCAGGTTTTCCTTCTGGAGTCCTGATTCAACTCTTCTATGGACACAGCTTTGATGTATGCAAACAATGGCAAGGAAAAATTGGACTAATTAGAGCTTTGCATTGGAAATGACCCTACTTGGTCAACACATTATAAGACAGAGAACTGTTAGACTGAACTCAGAAAGGGACAGACATCATAAAACCCTTGCAGGCAGCAGAATCAATAGGAACTGAGAGACTGGAAAGCAAAGGGTCACTGAATACTGCCTCAAACATGGTGGCTTTTGAGGTCACTGAAAAAAATCTCTCCCATTAATGCAGCTAGGCAAGTGCTTTTGTCTCTGCAGATCCTCCACTAAAGCAGTTTGAAAGTTTCATTGCTCTGATGATCACAAACCTTCTCTTCTCCTAGCAGCTAGCACAAACACAGTCATTAAAGAAAAGCTGTGAAGCTTCAGCCATGGAGCTGAGCAGCAAGGGTGCCATGTTCCTGCTAATTTTGGAGATCAAGGGGCTTCACTGTACCATCGAACCACAGAAAGGGGCTCACCTGCTTGGACAGAAGCTCTTTGCAGAGTCGGTACAGAGTAATGAACTTCCTGGCTAATGCCCGGGCCTCAATGAATCCCTCAGCCACCAACATAATTTCACAGATCAGCTCAAAGTCTGGCACAACCATCGCACATGGCCTAAAAAGATAAGCAAGAAAAGATTGCAGAACAAGTATTTCTTGACTACAGGTCTTACGGGCAGTGGATTTGCAGCTTTATCTTCCAGGTTCTTCTTGTCTGGGCCAGGTCACACTCTGCCCTTCCCATCACAAGGGACAGAGCACCTTTGCCCTGCCTGTACATTCCCAGACCCAAGCTCGTTGTACAAGGCTGAAGCTATCTGTGAATCCCCAATGGAAGTGAATTTCCCAAGGAAATGAAGTCAAGATTGGATGTTCCAAAAGACAATTTCTGCCTGTTTTATAATACAGGCCATAAACCTTGACCTGGACTCACCTGAAGAGAGCTTTTAAATTCTCAGGTAGCTCGGTTCGCCCTGCATACCCAGGGTTCATGGTGATGAAGATGCCTACTGAGGGTACTAAGTTAATGTCTTCGCCAAGAAAATTGAAGGATTTCTTCTTCTCCCGTACTGCATCCTGCACACTCTTCACCTAGGAATGCGAACAGTGTTATAGTATTGGTGTTCAGTTACAAAAAACACACCAGACAACAGTGCTGCCTTCCTCACGCTTGGCCCCATGACGAGTGGGGCATATCACTGTTTTGTTTTGGTTTTTTACCGACTTTATAAAGCTTTCTACACTGTTTGGAGTAAATCTGTTTGGCAATATCAATCTCCTACCATAAGCAAAGTCTGACAAAGCAGAGAAGAGAGCTGAAGAGACAGGCAGTCAAAGTGCAGAGGAGTTGCAGGAATTTGCACCTTTGCTCCATAAGACATTGATGGATGTGGGTCAGGAAGAGTAGCTCAGGAGCAGGAAATGCCCCCAAAGCCGCCTGCATCTCACCTTGTCTTTTGACATGACCTGTGGGACACATCTGAGCACACATCACAGAAAATATACCATCAAAGGCTAAATCATCTCTCTCAACTTCCCACCTCAGCAGGAGGCCAGATGTGTGATGCAGGGCTGCATCCACAACACAGCCAACATGCAAACACAGTCCCAAGAGTCTGACACATCATGAGCCCCTGATTCCCTTCACCGATCTCTACCTCTCCTCACACACCTCTGCTGTTTTTGACAGCCCAAAATCCTCTTGTGCCTGCTCTGTTCCTTGACTAGGCCAGAAAAGGAACAGCATTTCCCAATAAACTTGGCCTCACGATGAGGGTGGTGAACCACTGGCACAGGTTGCCCAGAGAGGTGGGAGATGCTCCATCCCTGCAAATGTCCAAGCTCAGGTTGGATGGGGCTCTGAGCAACCTGATCCAGTTGAGGATGTCCCTGCTCATGGCAGGGCAGTTGGACTAGATGGCCTTTAAAGGTCCCTTCCAACCCAAACTATTCTAGGATTCTGTGATTCTATGATTCAATTGCAAACAGATTGCTTGATGCTGCTTTTACATTAAGCATCTGATGTCCCAAAATCTTTAAAACCAAAACCACAAGGCAGAAGCTGTAAGACCTCCCCTGACACATTCACTCACGAATATTATATTGTGTTTTATATTCGCCTGATTGCAGTTTTGCTCTTCTTATTCTTCACCTTCCAAAGAAAGCAAGTTTAATAAAGCCAGATCACCTTTCTGCAAACAGCACTTTGGCAAGGGAGAAATCTCTCCATATTCACTACTCTAACCGTACTGCTGTTTGCCATCTTAACGCTAAGCAATTAATCGAATTTTTCTCTGTAGGGAACCACATCGTCATTAGCTGCATGACTAAGACAGCCAATTAAACATCGCCATGGTTACACTCCTAATAGCAGCCAGGAGATACGATGATGGAATGACAGCCGTGCTGCTTTCTTCAGATGCCACGCTCCAGCCAGGAGCGAGGGAATCATTAGCTGAGTCATATCTGGGCTTCTTTTATTCAGCTCCCCTTTTTATTTTAAGATCCTCAAAGACTTTTTTCAATGACAACTTTAAACTACAACCTGACGGAAGAGAAATTGAGAGGGAACGGTATATAAACTGCTGTACCTGCGTGGGACTTCTTTGGGACATCACATAAGGTACCAATTACGAGTGAAAGAGAGATGAGAAGAGCAAGGACTTCATAGAGGGGTTCAGAACAATGCCTTTAACCAAAACATTTACAGAAGTGTAGAAACTTCTGGGCTCTAGATCTTCTTTCTGCAATACCGAGACCAAAAGGGGGTTTAAGAAGAATTCAGCACCTCAAGCAGACAATGGGATTCTAAAACCCACACTCAGCTGATGCTTGGTTCCAGAAGAACTTAGATACTTTGGCACCTCGTTTTCAGCACTGAAGTCCCCGAAGGCTCAAAACTTTCAGTTCTGTCCATATCAGAGCTGTCTTGGTCTGGACAGTGCAGTTGAGCACCAATCCCCTGCCCAAACTCCCTTGGTAGCCGGATTTACCTGGCATTTTCAGAGGATACCAATGTCATTTAGGATCTGGACAACATCCAAACACAGATCTCCTTCAAAACAAGGGCCAGGAGAGGCAGCAGGGCCTGCTCTCATCCTGCTGCCCTGTGTTTTTACCCTGGGGTGCCCCAGATTTCAGCCCCTGCCAGAGGGGATTCGCACCCGCAGCACTTACCCTGGGTGCCCCTTCACTGCCCACTGGGCAGGCATGAGCAGGGTACGGAGTGCCTCTCCTCCTGTAATCTTTCCGCCTGTCTAAAATACTTCCAGATTTCTTTGTGGGCCGGTAAGAGGAAGGGAAGGAGGAGGTGAAATGCCAGATTATATATTAGCACAAGGTAACAGGACTCTCTAGCATGATGGGGAGGGCAGTCTCCAGCCCTTCTCTGAGAACTGCTGCTGTGCTTCACCAATAAAATGCACTGAACAGTTAAACTAAGCAGGAGACGGGAAATCATTCTACAGTGAAAAAAACACCTATGCATAGCCAGGCACAGCTCAAATAGCTCTCTCCTAGCTTCAATCCCAGGCTAGCAGGGTATCCTAGGCAAGCACATAAGCAAGGGCTGCAGATCTGCTGCGGGCCCCAGGTGTCACCCAGCTGACAGCCGCTTTCAGGAGCACTGCCCTGCACGCATGGGGCTGCACACATTTCTTCTAGAAATTATGCCACTTGGCCTGGAAGACGCTCCAAAGCCATTTCACAGAGCTCTCATTACAGACACTGAAATTAAACCTACGTCCATACGAAAACAGAAGGAAGGAAAGACAACTGCAGAGTCTTGGTGACAGGTAAGTGTTACAAAAATGAGTCTTAAACTTACTTCTACTTGCTGAATAAAACACACAAGCTATGCCTGACTGGAGGCAATAAGTAACCCCCAAAAGTCCAGCTGGCCATGGATCTTCCCCAAACATCACCCTTCTCCTCCATGAAAATTATTCCCTACATGGCAGATTAAGTAGCCATAAGTCAAGGCAGCTCTCCTCCCTGAAATGATGTGCTGCAATTATCTCACAGCACATTAATGACACGAGTGTCTTCCTCAGGAGGAACAGGTACAGAGCCATGGTGTATATGGATCTGGGAAAAGACGCTATAAAGAATTGCCTCAATACAAATGCTGTAACTGAGGGAAGAAAAGAAGTGACAAAAATGTTTGCAGCACATCACTGCTACATTCTGTCAGTGCTGTGATATTCATGTGATTAATCTAGGGATATAATCCCTCACCTGCCTACACACAGAACTGAAACCGGCAACATGCACTTTCCATATTTACCCTGGCTCCAAAGGCTGCAGTATGGCTCTGCCTTGTTTGTATTTATTTACGAGCATTTCTCCACTTACCTGTACAGCAACCACAGAAAGGACCTCAACTGAGATCCTGTTAAATTCATCAAAACAGCCCCAGGCTCCTGTCTGGGAAAGGCCTTTGTAAATATTCCCACAAGACTGGAAAAAAAAAAATTACAAGAGTCAAATCATAAATGGAATCAACTCCAACAAAAAAATAGATTTTATTTCCCAGCCTGTTTATTTATAGCAATTTAGAGTCTATTGTGGGTATTTAGAAAAGTGCATGGAAACAGCAGGCACAACTCAATTATAATATTTATAGCTCTGCACAGTTTGCCACTTGATTTGCTAATTGCACTTTCTCGATCTATCTGTGCATTCGTTTCATTTAAAGGTCACCTGTGCTGAATCACTGACGGCCCCGCTTCCTGGGAGAGCCCATAAGCTGAATAAAATATGATCCGAGGCTACCAAAAATCACTGTACCGTGCCAGACCAGCAGAGAGCAAGACTCAGCCTAACAATTCAGCCTTCCGCAGTAGCTGAAGGTTCAGCACGTTTTGACCTTATTCTGGGAGGGGATCCCAAACAAACCAGGAGAGGTCCCTTCCCATGCCAGGGCCTGCCAGCATGCCAACGAGAAACGACCAGGGTTGAAGCATCAGCACAGCCTTGGTCACAAATGAACAGGCCAAAATTTTTGAAGCATTTTGCATGGAATCTAACTCCAGAAGGGAAGGGAAAGGCATAACGAGGCAGAGAGGACAGTTCAGGTCTCTGCCTTCTGAAGAACCTTGTGTTAAGTCTTAGAGAAGAAAAGGGAGGAGGAGAAAAAGGTGTTCAGCAGAAAGGAACCTAGTAGGGATTTGAGGAGAGGTGATGGATCAAAGTGATCTCAGCTGGCTTACTCTCATCCTCCAGGTTCCATCGGGCCCCAAGCATCCCTAGCCCCACATGAAGGCACTGCGGCCGAGGTGGGAGCAGTACCTTGTAGTCCATCTGCTCGGAGCAGTTAAACACATACACCATGATGCCCAGGGCTCGCCCCAAATCTTTCGTAGTCTCCGTCTTGCCAGTGCCTGCAGGACCCGCAGGTGCTCCGCTCATGGTCAGGTGCAGCGACTGGGTCAGGGTGATGTAACATCTTTCACAGCACAGGAAGAAGGCAAAAAGGAAAAAGACTGAGATTTGGTCCAACACACCACTGTTGGGCTGCAGAGAAATGGCACTACAGCAGTGCACTCAGGAGAGCCTTTCTTCTGAAAAGCTGTACATGAACAGGGTTCATTTCTAAACTGAAAGTCCTCTTGGGCATTAATTATCACCTCTGCCCAGTTGTGTTTCTCCAAGAGACACTTGTCTTCCACTGGGGTCTGCCCAACCTCTTCACATCAGGGTTGTGCTTTCTTTGGATCCTCGTACCACCCATTGATATTGGGCACATCCCAGGTAGTATGAGAAAAGGTGAGCTTTTCTGAAAGACTTTCCTCTTGCTTCCAGTGCTCTTCAGCCCAAAACATCCCATTCCCCATCACTGACAGAAACCTGCTCATATGGCCTATGAATGATCCCACTCAACGCTGCAGCAAGCCCTTAAACTTCTTCATCATGCTGACGATGGACATCAGGGAGGTATCCACATGTGGATGTCTATACTCCCTGTATAAGCCACAGAGCTGTAGTCAATATGGCCAAGAAAACCTCATGATGCATGCGGACTTGGTTCAGCCGACTGATACAGGTGACTAGAGTCACCTGAGATGCTCCTGGCTACTGAAATGTCACATAATGTGGAAAGATATGTCAAGGGGTCCACAGAAGACCTGCATGCTTCTGGACTGGCAGCTGGAAGCCAGGTGGGACAACACAGAGCATCTCAAGTCACCCTAGGTGTCCCCATTGAGACAACCGAACCAAGTCCCCATTGAGACAACCGAACCAAGTGGTAGATGTCTGCTTCAAGATGGGATGAAGGTTTTATAGACTTACCAGCTCTATGGGATGTGGACATCTTGTGCACAAGCAGACACCCACAAGTGAGTGTCTTAATCTCTGTGCTGAATCCCACCCCGGGATCTGAGGCACAGATACCCCAGAGGGTACCACCATCAAATCACAAACCAAGTGAGAGTTAGAGCTCTGCCTCTGGGTTGCTGGGACATGCAGAAAGAACCAGAGGGATGCGGGTGTCCAAACTAGATCCATCTTTGGTTGGGAGCTCTTTCTCTGACTGTGTGGCAAAGCCCAGCTATGATGGTGTTTCCTGGGGACTTACCTGTCGGTCAGTGGAGTGATCACAAGCCGAGGGGTATTGCCAAGGTATTCGTAGGAATACAGGAACTGGGCGTCACAGATGTTGGCAAAGCAGTGCCGTTCCTCATCCGACCATCTGTGCCGGAGCTGTGACAGCCAAATGAAGGCCTGGGCATTGTCCACCTGCAATGAAACCACAAGGGCCATCACGGGAAGGCCAGGCACACACAGCTCAGGTGCCAAAATGGTGACTGCAATGAAGTTTTCATCAGGGATGGACTGGTCCTCACTGCAAAGGCAGGTGAGGTGAGGAAGGTCATCTCCCCATCTCCTGTCAGTAGAGGGTAGGAACTAAATTAGTAATCACATTGGTGAGAGAGGAAAAAGTGAATACCCAAGAGAAAGAGCAGCACAAAAAGACTCCTGAAGAGGAGATTTAAGAGGCAGCAAGCTGTGAAAAGGCTCTTACAACGCAAAAAGAGTGAGAGAAGGAGCAGAGGCTGTCTAGACAGGGAAGGTGCCACAGACAGCACCAGGGAAACAGGCTGGGGACATGGGGACAAGGACAGCCATGGCCAGCGCTTTCTGCAGGCCCAGCAGGCAGGCCCAGCAGATGGGCTGCTTCACCACAAACCAGGGCAAGGCACCACCAAACTCAGCTGAGCCTTGGAGCCAGAAACCCTGCGAGCAGCCTGGCTGTCTCCAAGATGACACAGATGAGGGTAAAGCCACAGCCCAGCTCACTCAGGGCACCTTCCCACCCACCTGCAGGGCTGGACACTAGTGCGGGAGAGGTGTGCAGGACAAGGGAGTCCCAAAGGAATCCCTGTGGCCCCACACCAGACCAAGAAGGCTACAAAAAGAAAAGCCCAAATACTTTTTCTCATTTTCTAAAGACATAACTGAGACTGCATCCAGCAGCCTCCCAACACAATACCATCATCCACCAACACGTGCCTTGGCAACAGGACACAGGGCCATACGCTCACTCCTGGTGTGAATGCAGCAAGCACCAGCCCCCTGGTGTCGCATGGTCATGACACAGAACAGCACTGCAGGCTTACGGTGCCTTTCTGCCTCCTTACCACAAACATTGTGGAGATAAATGTAGTCACGTATCTCCCACAGAGACAGGCAGTGACCTGAATGGTCTGCGGTCGGTCTATTGCTCTTGTAACCCCCTCTCCAACGCCCAGCACAGGACCGTGTTGAGCCATGAACACAAACCTTCTGCGCTATCATCTTTGCCACCACATCCCGAGAGTGCACGTCGATAGTACAGATGGTCATGATTTTCTGCCTGTCACCCTTGGAGAGCTGCCCAATCAGCATGGTAACGAGGGTGTTCAGCTGGGTCACTTGCTTCTTGTGATATTCCTTCATTGCATTCTCGTAGCCTTCCTCCATCCTGGCAAAGGCAATCCCGACCTCGGTTGTCCACCAGATCTGGGTGCAGGAAAGAGCCACCTAGGGAAATGGACTGGTTCAGTATCAGGGAAAACACCAGAGCTTCCTTACGTTCGTTACCAGTGTCTGACCCACAGGGAGATCAAGGAAGAAGTATCCGTGACATGAAATTAAGTATTTTTTCATACAGTAGTCACAGCAGGCAGGACAACGGGGATCTGCCCCATGACATTCATTTAAAACATCATATCTGTGGCAGATACATTTAGCAGCTACTTATTAGTAAATCAGCACTTTTCATACGCCTGACACAGCAGAGGAGGAAGAGCTGGAGACCACGAGGCTGTCAGAGGTGCATCCGAGGAGCTCATTTCTCTCGTTCGGCCTCATCACTTTGTTTTCCTACTGCACTTCTTGCTCTTCTGGGTACACAGACTTCCCATGGCCCACAGGGTGCAGCAGGCACTGCCCAAGCCCCCAAGCTCTGTAACCCAGCCAAAAGCATATCCTCTCCAGAACCCAAATGACAGCACGGAGCTCAGTCTTGAAACTCCCATCAGGAGATTGCCAGGACAAAGGACAACTCATCCTTCCTCCCTCCTGGACAGCACAGCAGAAGACAGAAACGTCCCCATCCACAGCTAGAGGCCATTACTGAAAGAAGGGAAAGGCAGGACTGAAGGGGAAGCCAAGCGCTGCCGTTCCCACTTGCCAGCCTGAGTGGAGATGAGCAGCAGTGGCAGATACCTGGGCAGGGTAGTCAAAGAGCCACTGTTCCCTTGGCTTCTCCTCGTAAGCCATGACAGCTTCTGTCATCTCGTCTCTCACAGTAGCCCTCATGCTGTCTAGTACGCGATTCAGCCAGACCTCAACCTGGAGAGAAGATTAAATCTCAGTAACACATTTGCTCTTCTCAAGCGCCTTTCTTAATTAGTGAAGATAGGGAATGGGACAAGCTTCTCAACTCTCGAGTTAAATAAACTTCACAGCCTCCTTCAGACTGGGTGGATTTAGCCCATTCTGGTACTGCAGGATTAGCATCTATTTCCAGACACCAAGAATAAATAAAAGGCAGATTTTTCTTTAACTGTAGCTATAGGAGAAACCAAAATGAACTCCACCAATGAGAAATTCAGTTTGGCGCGTTTCACCTCTAGGCCATGACAGAATCACTCATGGGACTTGGGCACAATCTGCCAGCAGCAGGAGAAAGCTGCTCCTGAACTCGGGAACACAATTTCTGCTGAATTTAGTATTTCACAGGCAACGTCCTCACTGAGGAGACAGTTTAAATGCAGCCAGCTCCATCACTGGGGAGCTCAGTAGCTGGTATTAGATACTTTAGCTCCCATGGAGAAAGGTGCAACTACAGGGACAGATAAGCTGAGCAGTAGTTTGATTCTTGAATTTCATACTTTAACTCACCCTATGAAAAGGAAGATTTGGAAAACAGGAAAAAGCGCCTTCTCTTTCAAAAGACACCCACGCAGAGGTACTATGGAATAGCTTAATTTATTTTCAGTCTGCATCCCCTCCCTTACTAAGGATATTTGTAACAAGCTGTAAGACTAACCTTCAAAATGACTTAGAAAAATCCAAACATAAAGAAAACACAGTTAGAAATAGGCCACAGCCTTTTCTCTCACTGTGGACTGCGACAGCTATGCCTCACTTCAGTGAGGACCTATCCAGCGTGGGACCAAGAGCTGAGGTGTTAGGAGGAATTAAATTACACACCACCGCTTCCAGCCTTTCTCATGCATAAAGGAAGAGTAGTGAAGTTCTACAACATCTTGGCAACAGATGCCCACACAAGGGGCAGGAGGGCAGACTCCACTGGACAGTTTTGATAGACAGTCTTCCCTCTCACCTGCCCGCTGCAGTCACAGGGTTCACTGAAGCTGACGTATTCCTCCTCTCTGCTGTACATTCCCAGGCCAACCTTGGTTGCCTTCTGCTCAGAGTCCAGCTGGAATTTCATTTTGGCCAAGTTGTCAAAGAGTTTGGAAAGATGGCGTTGCACCTGCAAAAGGAATTGTATAAATAAAGCAACTGAGACAGGACAAGCAGAATGGAGATCACCATACATGTCACAGGCACAATCATGTTCACAAAGGATGATCTTGGACATCTTGGTAGCACTGCCTCTTCTCATATGTGGCCAGGATACTGCCAACACAAGCCTCTTGCTGTCTCTCCCAATACTTCCACCTATTTCTACATCATTTAGAAAACAGACATGCCTTAATAAATCACATTTCCTCATTGGGAAATCACACATACAGGGCAAAAGTACAGAAAAGATCAAACATTGCACGACCTCCTAGCCCCAGTTCTTCTAAATGTAGAGATGAGAGGTCTCAAGCCATTGCTTCACCTCATCTTATTCTCAGAACACTGTGGAGTTTTCTTCACTATCAACTTTTCTGGTTTTTAACTACTAGAAATCAATTCTGTGCCAATGAAAAGTCCTGAATTCTCCTCCACAGAGAAGAAAGACCCGTGGTACACAGCTCAACAACTCAAACTTTCTACAAAACCCCCACTTTGATCAAAAGCACCCTTCCAGCAGGAAAAGAATAATTCAGTCCTGTCCTGTTCACACCCAGCTGAGTTGGAGAAGCGAACAGGGAGATGCTAGCATCGCTGCTGCAGGCTCCCTGCTGGGAGCTGAGCAGGTCACCAATGCTTCTTCTAGATCACTACATGACACACAATTAAGTCACTGTGTGTATCACACGCCCCTGCCAACAAAGCTGGGCTTCTCCCAGGACTGATGTTCCCATGGCAAGGGTCAGCTCACAAAACTGTCCCAGACAGGAGCTGCCTCTCTCAATGACAGCCAGAGACAGGCAGACGGACAGACTGCCATGGGTGGGACGAGAAACGAGAACAGCCTGTGATACCTGGTGCTCTAATGCTTTCAGAGAAAGACTGGTGGACTTGTCCATTTTATTCTTACTCACTGACTCACAAAGGATTATGACACTCCTTCCCACAAGCTGTCCTGCAGGTGGGCTTAGTTTGGGATTCTTCTTATGCATGTTCAAGAAGGACTAAATCCTAGAAGGTGCTAAGTACCTCTGAGAAGCAATGACAGCCCCATATAAGCATATCTCCTTTTAAATGTAAAGTAAACTATAGAAACCTTTTCTTACATCTAGACGTTTCTGCTCACAAATCCCCACTGTCCATTCCCAGACCCTGGCCAGTCTGCAGGGTTCCAGGTGTGCTCCAGCACTTGGTGCAGCCCCGTCATCGGAGCCCTGCATACACCTGAATCTGCACAAGTTCAATACTCACTTCAAGAGGATAATATCACTGTGTATTTAACCCTCCTTTAGGAATTATCAGACTTTGAAACTACAGTGGAAAGGCTCAGAGTGTATCCACATATGATTCTACTTGACATTTACTTTGATTTTACTGCAAATAGTTTTGAATAACAGAAAACACCAGGAATTTCTTCTTACTCCATGGAGCATTTCAACACAGTATCTTTTCTTTGCTTTCCTGTATTTTTTTTGGTCTCCATTATAAGTATCAATCAGCTATGTATTTATGATACTCTGTGGGCTGAAGTCACCCAGCAGCAGAAACGGGTATAAGCAGTGTTAAAGGTTAGTAGCAAACAACAGCATTTCCAAATGCGCATGCAAACCTGCTCCATTCATGTGCTCACACGACTGCTGAAAATGATGAAAAGCTTAAAGAAGGTGAGATTACTCCCTACTGAAAGATGGAATAAGGAATTTGTTCCTTATCCAACAGTCTCCATTCACTGTGAACATTATGATTGATTTTACACACCAACCTCAGGATAAATGATGCATCCCAAAGACGGCCAGCCAGAACACAGCATTGCCAGGCAAAGTGGCTGAGGCTTCCTGACAGCAACTCCTGTAGCACTAATAATCAACCCTAACGTTTTTATGCTCTGTATGGAAAATCATCTGTGGGACTGAATCCTCTGAACTCAGCCCACTGGGGTTAGGTGCTGTCTGTGCTCCTCTGGGGAATGGGGGGAAGAGCACAGTGAAGCCATTTCCTAAAACAGGAATTTTACTGCAAGTTCCTCCATGGGATGACCCCAGTAAGCCACCAAAGTCAACAGGAGGAATGAAGTATACTTGGAGTGATTTCTAGCATTGAGGCACCATCCTTGGAAACCCAGTGCAGCAGGTCAGATACCCAGCCTGGCCCCTGAGCTGCACAGGGATGGATGGCAACCTGAGAGACCTACTTGATTGCCTTGGCCATAGCCACGGTCTGACCACCAGCTGTCTTACCTCTTTCAGGTTGTGCTCTTTTCCCTCCCTATAATGAGAAGATCTAAAAGGCCTTTGCATGAGGCAAGGAAGGAGTGGCTAACTAGCAAATGCCTCTTCTGCCTAAAAAAAGGGACCTCTCCAAACCATCAGCTGTCAACATTTCCACATTCGAATTCCCAGACTGTGGCTCTTTCAACAGCAGATGCTGTCTGGTGGCATCCCAGGCTGGGGAACCAAGGTCAACAACAAGTTTTGGCTGATATCCTCAAGAAAGATGGTTTCCTCCAACCTCACTTTATCCCAGCAGAAAAAAAAAAAATGTCTATTTTATGGCATCAAAACCATAGCTCTACTCTGTGCAGCACTTTCAGAACCATCTGCAAGCATCACCAGGGTTAGATCAGACAACACATCGTGCACATGTTGCCTTTCAAAGTTGAAGGCCAGCTGTGAAAGAATTATTAGTAATCCAAGTGAGAGTGGGAGAAAAAGCACTCAAGAAAGGATAAGCTACAGGAGTCCCAAGACAGCATCTTCCACCGTGACATTACTGACAGCTGGAAAATGCAAAAGTGGTGTAGTACAAGGCTTACCAGCTGTGGGTTGGTGCCATTGGAAAGAATATCCAATAAATCTGCAGAAGAAATGAAGTAAAACCTGGGAAAGGCCAACCTCTTCATGTCCAAATATTCAGCCAAAGCCTTCTCACACAGAGACAACCTGGGGAGACAAAGCAGATAAACAGAGCCCAGGACAGGTGAGTAAATGTGCTTTCATGTTTCGTGCGACAGTTTGGGTTATCACGCAGATTCTCCCCTACATGCAGAAAAGCCAGACCTGAGCCGAGCCTGTAGGCTGCTCCTCGGCAGCGTTTTCCAAATAGATCAACAAAGCACATAGCAACTCGCAGATCTCTCTCTACTCTCAAACAGCCTCAGAATCAGAGAAGCCTCACGAAAAAGCAGAAACACAGGCGGAAGCAGAGGCTAGAAAGGGTTTGCAGTCTGACCTACTGGTTTAGACAAGTTCATAACTGCCACAGGTGATTTCACTTTAGGGTGAAAGTTTCCATAACCGCTTTTATTCTAATGAGCCACATTTTCAGGTTTTTGTGTTTGCGAAGCCTAAAGAGAAACTTGTTTGCTCCGATCTAAAATGAATCTTTCAGTGTTTACAGGCTAAACTGCTGCTGAGCTTACAAAGTTCATAAATAGCATGCAGCTAGTCATCTGTGAGGAACACTGGCCCTACCTGATTAAAAAATAAAATAAAATCTTTCTTTTAAATGGATAGTTATTACTGACACCACAGCTATCATATTAACTTTTAATTGTGTGTCAGGTAGGCTAGCTCATATGTTAAGTGAGAAGTGTATCCATCTCAGGACACTAAGGTCTTTCTCAGGGAGTCTAGTTACACCATGTGTCAAGGGTATACACGCAGAGATAATTTCGTAAATTAAAGAACACGGGCTCAGCTCTGCTGCAGATATCCCTGCCTGGACTGCTAAACAGTTATTTAAGACACTGTATTGGGGTGGCAGTGAGGCTATGTGTAATTAAAACCAGCTGAATGCCTAGCTTCGTATGCCTGCAAATCAATACTCAGGATGAGAGTCTGCACATACACAAAGCCAAAGCCCACTTCGGGGGCTTCGGGGTGATGGATCACAAATAAAAAGAGTCAAGAAAGATTAGAAATGCTGTGACATGTGAATGCGAAGAATGCACATTCTAGGCAGAAAGCCTTGGAGCACAGGTTAAACAAACTTCTTAGAGTTTATCCCAGACTGTGACAAAATCCTGCGACTGAAGTTCCACCTACCTACTCTGAATGTCCTCCAGCTGTTGGGACAGACCTGGCTTGTTGGTGGCCTCAACTACATTTGGGGTTTTCCGAGCTTCACAGGCCAGTTCTTTAAATTCCACATCGATCCCTTCAAAGCGTTTGGAGTCCTAAAAAGCAATACAAAGAACATGTCCAGGGTAAGACACTAACTGTGTGCTAAAAGATCCCGTCCTCTGGATGCTGTCTTTGGGCTGAGGGGAAAGACTCTGTAGAGAGCCTTCTGCCCAGTGCAGAGAGGGACCTCTCCACCGTTTCAGAAGGGCTCTTCCACCCACATGCCCAAAACAATTCTCCCATCAGGCACTTGCCTTCTTGTCACTGTATCCCAGAGGGGTTGTGAATAAAGTGATCCATGCAGAAGCCAATGCCTAGGACCAACTGCTTTCACGAGATTGAATTCCACTTTGAACATCTCCTCATAACTCTTTCTCTCCCATGTCCAGATGAAACACCAAGTCTCCCCGGCCACAGCAGCAGGAGATGCTCCCACATGGGGGAAAGGATACCGACTTCATGAGTACGCTCTTCCCCTCCTGCTACAGCACAGGAGTTGCAGTGCCCATCCCTGAAATGGGTATGATGACACTTGCAGAGCAGAGCCCTTCCTTGCCTTGAGAAAAGCCATGGAAACCCCATGTCAGCAGCAGAGCAGCACATTGAGAATTATGCTATGAACCTAACAAGGACCCTGAATTTCTAGAGCTAAATAGTGACAAATAAATAAAGCTAGTTTGAAATGTCTCTGCTCTTCCCTTCTTCCCAAATGAGGCCTCCTAAGTGAGCCAGGGCACTGAATAAACGTGCTCCAAGCTGTCCTGGCAACAATTCCACGTTAGCCTGTGTTCTGCCCCGGCAGCAAGGCTCTGGCTGGGGGTTGAGTCCTCGCTGCACACAAGCCACGTAGCCAGCTTCAGATGTGCACCCCATGCCCTGCCAGCACATTCTCGCCCAGCCCTGGGTTCAGCCTCCAGAGGCTTTGAGCTTCATCCTTCCTCACAGGGAATGCAAGAGGCCGCTGATTCGTGCCACCTGCCAGACAGGTATGGAGATGCAGACAGCTGCCCAGCAGGATGCAGATTCAAACCATGATGTGATTTCATACATGCTGTTAGATCGCTGTTGGATATTAACAGCTCGCTGGCACACGGTACAGCCTTCAGGGCACTGGTTATTAGCACCTGTATACACCACCCAGTAAGGGAGGTGTGCCCAGCGCTCTCCAAAGCAGAGGGAGGAACAGCCCGAGCAGAGCAGAGTGAAGGGATGGAGACAGGGAGGTGCAGTGTCCGGGTGTCTCTGGGCTGTGCACACCCTGTCTTGGGAGTCAGTCCCCAGCAGCGCTGTCAGCGACGCTGCACGTGGATGGGGACAGTGGTGACACAGCCAGCTGCAGTTCACTTACAGGTGAAAGGCAGGTCCTCAGCACGGCTGCGAGGGGTCCAGCAGGGCCAGGAACCAGCTTGGAAGATTTTCTTAATGATCAGGGGAATGTGGTATAAGGCTGGAAGCTGGACTCGAGGACACCCCCGAGGAGGTCACCAGTGACAACTCTGTTCTATTTTCCGAAGCAGGAGTGGGAGAACGGCTGCTCTCCACCTGCACCAGCGCTGAAGGCAGGGAAGGGCATGCTGCCAAAGCTGCCTCGTCCAGCTCTGGTTTGACATTTTGCAATATCTGAGTAATCATCCCGATCCCTTTCCCTCTGGGGAAAGAGGGAACATGCCTGCAGCACTGAAGGAAGGCAGCAGCCTCGCGCTCAGTCTCCGGGAACTCTGTGTTTGCTATATAGTGGCAGAGCGGAGAAAATCAGCTTCTCAGCGTGGCTCAAGCACAACGTACAGCACAAAAGCAACCTGGGGCAGCACTAGGAAAACTACTATAGCACTAAGGGAGCCTCCAAAAAAGCAACACAATAAGAGAAAAGCCCTGCTTTGGGGAATTTGGCACTACAGATAACCCTATTTCATATAATGGGGGCTCTTCCTCAACTCTTCCCAAACAGGAAAAATAGGATTTGGGGTTTCATACCTCGGGAAGCTGTGCCCGTATATCTTCTGAGCCTATGAATATGCTCTCCAAGTGAGACCACGTACGCTGCACTTCGAACCAGAGAGAAATGACTGAGTCCGCAGTGGACAGCTTCCTCTGCCACGCAGACACTTCCTCCAAGAAGAAGGCAATGCATTTGGATGTCATTAAATTCTGCAGCTGCACCTGGTTGTCTTCTAAAGTTTCAATGAGTTCCTCATCTGACTTCAGCAGTGGGATGTTCGTTTGGGGGTGAGGCTCATACTGAAACTCCATGGTGCTCCACGTCATTTTTAGCTCCTTCAGGACCTTCTCCATACTCATTTCTCGCACTGCTTTGTCCACAATGCCACGAACCTCATCCTCGAAGTTATGCAGGTTGAGCTTCAGGAGGTCAGCCAGTGTGGTGTCCGAGTCCATCGCAAACCTCACACCTGTCATCTGCATCAGTTGATTCCAGTGTCTTTCTCTAATGGCGGGATTTTGAAGTTCTGCCACAGCTTTCAGGGCCGTCAGCATGTTCTTCACCTTGCTGTCCAGCCCAGTGAAAGCATCCCATGCCCTTGTTTCCTTATCCAAATTCCGAATCTCTCTTGCAAACTTTTTACACTCCAGATCCATGTTCTCCACATTAATATCCATCCATTTGGTGGTCTGCCAGTCATCAAGGCTAGTGTTCACAAGGGAGATCATATCCCAGAGCTCTTTGAGAAGACACAGCTCCTTTCTGCACTGCTTCAGCTGTTTATAATCTGGCACCATGACTTCAAACAGACCAGCTGATTCATAAATTGAGGTCATGGCTGACTCCATTTGTTTAATCTCAATGTGCTTTGCATCCAGCAGTTGATAAGGCTTTTCAGTGTCAAACCTAGAAAGAAGTATTTATTCTTCATAAGGGATATTGTAACAACTTCCAAAGAAAACATAAACCAAACAGTGCCTCTAAAAGACAAAGCAGAGATGAAACGTCCATAGTACACATTGATGGTACAGCCACATAGCACCACTGATGCCACCTTAAAGTGATATTGTGCACTCAGCATCCAGATTCAATCTCTTGCTAACACAGGACAGTGTTCCCGGGGACAAGACACGCCAGGCATAACAGATACAACACTGTGAGAAGGCAGGAAATGTATGCAAGGGCTAGAGCATACGTCCTCAGGACACTCGGAGATGACCCCATAAAGCTTTTTACCTCGGGGCTTCTCTGATGCTATAATTTGTCTGTACCTGAATGGTGCTTCTTTCCGAAATCGCTCTCTGAATCTGTGCTGCTCAACATCAAACGCCGCACAGCTCTTGCGCAGAACTGTCATTTCGTTCGCCTGCAGAGGAGCCACATGCTGTTTCACAGCTATCGACAGCTTTTTTATATTGTTCCATTTTTCTGGCAGCTCCTGCAAGCAAAATTTAAATGCTAGTAGGCAGTATTTGATATTTGATATAAGACGCATCTGATCTGTTTATGCTTAATCACAGAACAGGAAAAGCAACAGATTAGGTGTCTAAAACTGTAAGGAAATTTTGTCGAGATGCAAGGGATAAACACACAATTTGGGATAAAACTTACCAGTTATTCAAAATTTTGAAGACTGATGAAGGCTGAGACCTTATAACTGACTGCTCTGATTGTAAAAACATGTTCAATAAATTGAGAAGAAGTGTCCCAGACTAGATCCTGGGCTCCCAGGAAGGATCAATGCCCAAGAGAGAACAGTGATCCTGCACCAAGCCCAGCGGGACCCACGCTCTGCTGGGAGCGGCTGAAGGCAGGAGGATGGGCTGCAGATGCAAGCTCGTCAGATCGTCCAGCTTCCCAGAGCTAATTAAGAAACAGCCTAGGAAATATCCTGCCTGCTCTTAGAACAGAAGATGAAGTTATACCAGAAGGACTTCAGAAAGCTCTCTGGGGCAAACCCCTCCAGCCTGTCTATACAGTATCAATACTAAGTAAGACTGGTTCCTTTCTCAGGTCTGTATCCAAGCTGCAAGTGTGCAGCACTGATGACAATCCACCCTTTGTACCTGGGATTTTCTTCAGAAAGGGACATTATTTCTTCTGACTAGGCTTCTCGGGCCATATCCTCAGCCCAGACACTGACACCAGCCAAGGGTTCTGCTGTCCTCAAGTCCCAGTGCTTTGCTCTTGGAGAGCCCACTTCCCCACGTACCATGCAAACCTACAGGAAAGCCTTTGGGTTTCTTTTCCCACCAGTTCACATCGTCGAGGAGATTAATGGAGACCCACCAACACTACGGAAAGAAGGGAAATAACCTGGAGGCAGCTCCGAGGCAGCAGAAGCAGCCAGAGCGGGGCCAGCCTCTCTTCAGGGGTCTCTTTCTGGAACTTTCTATTCTAGTCTCAATAGAAATCATTATCCATGACCACAGCAGGGCACAGACAGAGCTTCTTCCTTGTCCTTCTCACACAAACTCCCAGCTCCAGCCCACCCATCTCCACAGCCATGGAGGGAGCGGTACCTAGAGGACCTTACTTCTGGTTTTCCCACCCTACAGAGGAGTGAATGAATCATTCAGCTACTTGTCACTGTCACTTGCCAGAAAGACTAAAACTGTTTTGTTACCCACTGCATCTGAATGGATGCCCCGTATTCCTCAATTCTTCTATCAGAAAAATTAATCAGATGTTTGAATGTACTTGACCAAACGGGCACCAAACACGCAGCTCCTGGGCAGAGCTGTGCTCCCCACAGCACCATGTTTTATGCTGGACTGGAGTTATTGCAGCAGCCAGACCATCCAGTAATGCAGCTGCCCTGGTTTTCAGGGAGTCTGTAGGACCCTGGGTATCTTTAGGACTGTTACACTATTCTAGATTTGGTGACCTGACCACACATGGACCATGGGTTGCAAAAGCAGAAAACCAGGGGACTGCTACACACCCCGCAGCTCCCATCCAAGCCTGCAGGCACATAGGGCAGGAACATCTCCCCAGAAGGTCCTGCTTTAAACTTTGTGTCCTACGCAGACCCCTCTGCCCACCACAGCCCATGACTATGGGGTACCCATCAGCTTGTAGCCACATGCTTCTCCACTGTAACATCTTGGCCATTGCCAGTGCTTGTCTCCAGTTCCCCAAGGATAGCTGGGCACCTCATAGTCTTTTCTACCCTCCATCTCACAGTGCTCTTTCCAGAAATGAATGGAATTCCCAAAAGAAAATTGATTCATCTGAGCCAGATGTGGAAAGGTGTCAAAATACTTTCATAACTTGCTCCCAGTGACATCCTCTGGGAAAAGCAGATTTGGTATTACAGACCCAGTGGAGAACTGAAGTCCTGTGAGAAGACAACTCCTCTGCCAACATCATCCTTCCCATCTCCACAGTTGCCAAGAACTGGCTTATTTAAAAATAATTATAATTCAACCTAATTAACAGATGTATTTGAAAATGCATTAATTTTTCTCAAGAGTAATCGCTGGGAGTTGTAGCAGGCAATTCTATGTTTTTCATACATAACAAAAGGCTTAATCTCTGCTTTAAAAGAAAAATTTCAATATAACTCCAAAATTTAGAGCTATTAAGGCACATCTCGCAATAGCAAAATACTATCCACTGAGGCCCTCTAATGACAGGAAGTGGGGTCTTAAATATTCTTGCAGTGTTCTTAAGCTCACACTCTTTTGACATCTACTACTCAGCAAATTGGTGCATCCACCACAAGTTTTCACCCACCTCCAGTTGCTTATAGACTTCCTCCGGCAGCTGCTGCTCGTATGTCTTCAGCAGTTCGATGGTTTGCTTCAGGGGCTCAAACATGGCATCGGTGACACTTTGCCTTTCTTTAACGGCCAGGAGATGACCCATAATCTCCACCAAGCCATCATAATCACCTTTTTCAACCTTTTTGCTCAAACCTTTATCCGCAGTTTTTATGAACTCATCAAGGTCAGCCAAGCTATAGAAGACAGAGCAGGAAAGCACAAAATGAGATCAGATCCTATTGAATTAATTATCAGCCTTACGTCAGGCAACTGGACTGGCACGGCTAACCCTGTCCTTCACACAGCAGCACGTTGAGGGCATCACAACCACAATTCATGCTCAAAGTGGTCCAGAGATGTGGTACAGCTTCCTGCAAGGAACAGATGAATACGCTGGAACTTCTCAGGTTGGAGAAAAGGTGTCCAAGAAGGAGTAGAATAGAGACCTGTGAGCTCAGGACTGGTCTGGAGAGAGTGAGTATGAAAGGACAGTTTCCTTCTCGTCTCCTCCAAAACAAGAATTGAAGATCCCATATGAACCTGGCAGGTTGCAAAGCTACAACTAACATGGATTCTTCTTCACACACTGCCTCATTTCACAGGGACTGCAGGAGGATGCAGATGATAAAAATTCACAGCAGTTCAGAAAAGAAATCGAACATTTCTGGGAGAAAACAACGCATCCAGGTCTTTAAATACAAAGACATGACCCCTGTCTCTCAACATCCTTGAGCTATAAATCGTTAGAGACAAAGGGAGTGTCTGGGGCAAGTTTCCCTACCTGCTTACCCTGTTCTTCATCTTGCCAGCTACTGGACACCGTCAGCAGAGGCACGATGGGCTCCTGGATCTCTGGTCTTTTCCAGCACAGCCATTCTCCTCTTTTCAAAACACTTGCTTTTTAAGTGCGCACTTAAATTCTGTGGATGTTGCTGGGTCAAAATGTATCCTTAAATACTTCACCTAATAAAGACTAAACTGCTGAGTCAAGGACTCTTAATAAGAACTCCTAAATGCCTGTTCTAAGCTACGCAAAAACCTCTTTGCACAGAAACTACCTAACAGAATTCTGGTGCTGAAAAGAACACAAGAGATCACATCATTCACCACACGCAGCAGCCTTCACTGCTCTGTACGTCTGTAATTACTTCTTTGTAAGCATCCAAAACCTATGACATCCTTCATTTGCAACTACTCAAATAAATCACCTAAGCTCACGACTGCGCAGCTATTCAGAGCAGGGAACACATATGAATTCAAAACTTACTTCCCAAACTCCTCCTTTTTGTAACCTTGAAACTACCTCCCCAGGACTGCTCATTGCACTCAAAAGAGCAGTTCATTTAGAAATAGAGCAAGCATCTCATGGCACTAACGCAGCTTTACTGATGGCTGAAATCAAATTCAACAAAGCAAGCACAGAGCCCTGGCAGAGACAGATTAGAATGGACAAACAGAGGTCCTATCTAACACCACACAGCAGGTCCCAGGAGAACCAGCTCGTGGGATGTCAACGGTACCAAGTCAATATAACTGTTTCCACTTTACACACTCAGCTGTACCACTTCCCAGCAGAGACCTGGGGATGGAAGATATAGGGGATGTGATGGACCTGGCATGCAGTATGGACCCCCTTCTCTTGCTCTTCTATTAACCTACTGGTTATCACTGTGAAACAATAAAGCCCAGCAAAGATAAGAGAAAGCTGCTTTGGTCAGCACAGCTTCCAGGGAGAGGAGGCAGGAACAGCTCTTACCTGTTCGTGACGTGGTCCATGAGATGCTGCTTGAACACCAAGCTCCACCTTTTAATCACATTCAGCAAGGATGCCTTGAAAGGCCGAGCATCAACCTTCATCCAGCTCTGGAAGATGCTGATGGGCTCAATGTGATTTGCCTCCTCATAGATCTTCTCGTAGGAGTCGATCTGCTCTCTGAACTGCTGCAGCGTGGGAGGCGTCTCGGGGACCCCGTCCTCTGCATGGGCCTCAATTTCTGCGGCCGTGAGGATATGCCCATAGAGGAGGAACTGGCGGCAGAACTCCTTTCTGTCATCCCCATAGAGGTAGGAGTAGTGGTCGAAGGTGCTGCGGTAATCACAGCAGGCCGCCATCACAGCCTGCACACGTCCCATTAGCTCATGGCGCATGTCAGCCAGATCAGCCATGTCCTCCATGTCAGCCTAGGAGAGGAGAGGAGAGGAGAGGACAGGAGAGGATAGCACAGGGATGCGGGAGCAGCATGGTACCTCCTCACTGCCATGCAGCCGGAGTGAGTTCCACAGCCACGGACCTGATAGTGGGGGAAGCCGCTGTGCTCAGCCAGCCTGGGCACCAGTGATGAGATCCTGTAGATGTCATTGAGAAGACTTTCCACCATATCATAGAAGCCATCATTTGCGCCAGGGTCCAAGGAGGGATGAAATACCAAATCTGGGATCACCAAATCCAGCTGCACCTCAAACAGGGGAGTGAGCCCTGCCTTGGGATCTGGTAGGAAAGAACGCAGATGCCAGGATCTTTTACAAAGGGAGAAAAGTGACCTTGAGCCACCACTAACATCCCACCACAAGATGCACACATGCCCCACAGGAACACCAGGAAGGTGTGATCGCAGACACCGACTCAACAGGTTCAGTGACATTGCATCTGCACACAACATGGAGGAGATGCTGGCAAACTAGCTGATGTTCTGGTACCCACAGGAGATACTGGAGAACAGAGGAGACACAAGTGATTTCAGGACTGGAAAAAATGCTGTGAAGGAAAGCCTTAAAGAGACCAGGCTCTTCAGCTAATCAAAAGGGAGTCTGAGAGCTGAACAATTACAGCGCGTAAGTACTTGCAGAGGAGAAAAACAACAGGCACCAAGAGGCTCTTTAATTTAGTGCAGAAAGGCATGAAAAAGACCCAGCAACTGGAAACTGAAGCCAAATGCAAATATGAAATTATGTGCATGCTTTCAACAAGATGGTGAAGAACCAGATGCAACTCTCCAGCTCAGCGTGTCTCCACATCCAGGAGGGAAGTGTTCCTGCAGAGGTGTTTTAGCTGGACACCAGCTGCTCTCAGCAGAGCCAGCGAACCTCCATGGTAGCCTTAGGCAGAAGGTCTGATTTAGTGACTCCTGAACCTATCTCATCTCTTCACTGGACTAATGCTCAGGGCTGAGTTTTTTCTTTCATGCCTTTCGTCAGCAGAACTGGCTCTTGAGACTCTCCACAAATGAAAGACTGTGTCACCTTGCTGCTTTCTGCATGGGAGGGCAGGAGGTGGCTGATGCCCAAGCACAGACGTGGGATGATGCCTCAATTATTTTGTCTGTCCATTAATCCCTGCAAATGGTGCACTGTTGGCTCTGTCCCTCCCCCGAAGCAATGCCTTGCTCCAGCGCCTGGGGATGGAGTCACCCTCCCAGCCTGGAGGCTCCCCCAGCACTTCTGTGTAGACAGCACAAGAGGCACCACAGCAAGCCAGGAATTAAAAAGCAACTCTTAGGCATGAGGGAGAGCCCAAACCAGAAACTTCCCTTTGGTGAGAGTAAAGTAGCCACCATGACCAGGGGAGAGGATCCAGCAGTCACCTGTGTTTTCCAGGAGGTACTTGAGTGAGCACTCAATGGCAGTGAAGAATCCATCCAGGACTATCTCATCCACATAATCCACATAGGCCTTCCAGACGTCAGATGCTGGGTCTGCAAGTAAGAGGCACTGGTTTTCCTGGAAAAAAAAGAAGACGTCTTCAAATACAGAAATAAAGTAGGGCTGCATCTGTCCTACAAGAGAGCTGCCCACAGCTAAGGACATGGGTACCAGCCTCATGGAGGGATGGGAAACCAGACAGACGGATGTTGCTGCTGGAGGAACAGCCACCATTTCCTTCTGTCAAGGGCTGCTTCATCATCTGAAACAGCTCAAAAAAATTGCAAGGTAAAAATGGAGCGTAGAAGAGGCTCAGCAGCTCTGCAACAAGTTCTGCTCCCTCTTCTCCAAGGACATGGGGCTCAAGAATGCTTTGCACCCCTGGGGCAGGGAGCACTCAGGGATCTGAAAGGCTCATCCCAATGCATGAAGACCCAGTCCTGATGGCCCGTATGATGTTACCTTGAGTGGATGAGGTCTTCAAGGTGGACTGCTTACACCTCTGCCCTACAAATGGTCATCTCAAGAAGAGAGAACTTTTAAAATCGAGAAAGGATTTTAAATAAACCATGTGAAAACAGACAAAGATTGGGATCAGAAGACAAAGGGTTGGCTAACCACCTCCCTCCTCAGCTCATGGTGTTCCCTTCCTCCAGGCAAGCTCCCAGTCAGGAAATTCAGGGTTTTATCTGTCACAGTAGTGACCCATCCTTCCTGGGTTTCCTCTTTCCACCCCCACAAGGCCAGGCTGTGTACCTGCTCCCTGCACCTCCCAGCAGCCTCCCAGGCTCTGCTGTGATCCTGTCCCCTGCCTTGCTATGCCCTCCGAGTGCTCCTTCTCCTAAGCCTGCCAGGGGCTCTCAGCACACGCATGGTCTCAAAAAAAATAAGGTCCAACTTGCAGCGAGCAGAAGTCAACGCACACAGACTGTTGCTGGGGCGTTGATGTTGGCAGCATTTCATGTACGGGGGCACAGGAGAGGGTGCCATTCCCAGTGCTGACATGGCAGCTTGGCACACATGAAGTAGAGCAGCACTGCCAGTTGGGCTTGAGCCAACCCGAAGTTGCTGCTCCCCAACTTCACACATCATAGCTGGGTGCTTAAAACTCTCAACAGAGCATGCCAGGGCTCTGGCCCCATGCAGATTCACCCTGGCAACATGTTGCTGTCATGAGAGAAAGGAGAACTTCATAGGAATGAACTCTGTGCGAATGTCCATCTGAAAGGACCACCCTCTCTTCACCATTCCCTGTCCTTGTATTTGATAATGTTGCCTCCCGTTGTCACTGGTGTTTTACTGAGCCTTTACTCCAGAGGTCTCATCCTGACGAAAGAAGGGCAACGAAAGCCAGCATCTAGCTGTCCTGCCTTTGCCTGTTGGTGTCCATACCCAAATCCTCACTGTGCTTCTCAGCAGCCTCAAGACTGACCCATCCCCAGGAAGATTTGAACAACCAAGGGAAGCCCAGCAGACCAGCTCTCAGCCCCTCTGCTGCTGCTCCTCCAGGTTTGACCAGCACAGCAGGACAGAGGCATGGGGACACCCCATTTTGGGCTATGGTGCCTTTCCATCCCCAGGACTTTCATATTGCTTTGCAGTTGGTCCTGGCCCTGTGAGCAGCATTGGCAATGCCACCACACCAGTGGTGCCAGCCCTCCTGCTGTGACCACAACCCCATATTCTCCTTGGCCAATCTAGGAAGAGCCCTGGTCTTTTGGGTGGCAGCCGGAGGTGGCTGAGCCTGTTACAGCTGTGGCATGGGCACACATGGTACAACATGGGCATGGTAAACTCCTCACCATGGGTTCAGTGTGGAGAGCAGGGGTTTAGAGGTCTAGGACTGACTGCAGACAGCAAGGTAAGGTGAACAACAAGAGCTCAGTGTCCCGCAGAGGGACAGCTGATTCTCTGCAGAGACCAAGGCCAGATGGTGACCCTCAGGAGAGGGCTGGATCTAAAATCCATCTCTCTGCAGGCCAACGTGCTGTCCCTGGCATGTGTAACACCTCGCTCCAGGCAGGTGAGGAACAGAGCGTTAGGCTTTCTCTTGGCCTGCAAAGAGGACTCTGAGCTCTGGCAAAGCTGCTGGAAAGCACCGAGATTTCGGACAGCAGCTTTTCTCCTGCCACTCAGCTTTTCCCTGGATTGCCAGCGTCACCTCCCGCGCTCACAGAGGGACAACACGTCTGAAACAGAAGGGTCAGCCACAGCCAGCTGCCCCTCTCTTTTCAGATAAATATTTCAGAGGGGGATTTTGGCTCTGAGCAGGCTCCCAAAGCCTGATGCACGACTCCCCTCTAGTGGCCCCGCACCTGCCAGGACTGGGAGCCAGACTGCTCTGCTGCGGGGCAGCTGCCCCAGCTCCTGTCCCAAACTGGGGACCCAGCGCTGCCCAGCCAGCACACAGCCACACCAGCTCACTCATCAAAGCTATCGTTAATTAACACTGGGTAAGATTTTCAAATTAGTTAAGGGAGTTAATTTTAAGGTGAAACAGCTCTGGGCATTTTCACCTGAGTGGAGTTACCTATGAAGAGTCAACAAACCCCTGCGGATGGTCCCCCCTCACCTTCACCAGCGAATGAATCCTCTGCCCTGACTCTCTGACGAGGCTGTAACGCCTTTCCAGACGGTCCTGACAGTCCTCCAGGCTTAGCAGTGATTCCCTTTTACAATCTTTCCTCTCAAATACAGGCGACAGCCACGATCGCACAATGGTCTGGATCTCCTCAACATTGTTTTTGGCTTTCTGTATCCTCCACTCGAGGTCACGGACACCATCCATCACCATGGAGATGTGATCCCAGGCACCTGGTAAAAAATGAGATGATTGACTACTTCTTTTCAGAGCTGCTGGGCCAAGAACCTGTGCATCCTCTTTAAGACCAGCCTCTGACTTTTTCCCCGTGGTCTCATGTATTTCTCACCCACCATTAACGCAGGACACTTACCACCTCAACCAAGCAGAGCTACTTCTAGCTCCCTCCTACCCCAGGAGGCCATAGTACAGCCACAGCTCTGCTCTCTGCCAGGAGTACCACCACCATGGGGATGTCTGACTATTCCCACTTCCCTCTACCCAGGGTTATCTCCCACTGACTGCTACAGGAGAGCGCAGCGCAGCACAGGGAGGATGAGTACAACAGGCTGAGCGTCCCTACCACCACCACTAGAGCAGGGACCCATAGCCCTGGCACACGGGCTGTGCCAGCCCCAGGTACCAGCCAGGGCTGCGTTTAGAGGTAGAAAACTTCAGGGTTCCCCTGCAGGAAAATCCCTTCATCTTTATTGTGCAATGGAGAAAGAGTTTTCCAGCATGAGGACTTCTGCTTTGCGTGTTCCCAAGGGAGGACACTTGTTCCTGTTCATACCACTAGCCTCATGACAGAAATATATATTCCACCTGTGAGCAGCTTCCTTTCACCAAGAGGAAACAAATTGTCTTCCTCTACTCTGCTTTGCAGTTAAAACTGATCAAGCAAGAACACTGGTTAAATCATCCCAAAGTCACGCTGCACAAAACCACCTCCAGCTGCAGTATTTCATCCTTCTGGAAAAGATAACAAGGTAGCCCTGGCTCTCATGGGGACAAGTCCATCCCAGTGCCAGACGGCTGGGCCAAGGGTTCCCACTCCCTGCACAGCTGGGTGAGAAAGCCGTGCCTTGGGGACACAGGCACGCAGCCACACAACGGGTCAGCTGGGCTGGCACAGTGGGGCCAGCGCAGGCAGTGAGCAGAGGCTTCAACTCCAGCCTTGCCAGATCTTGCAAACTCAAATCTTGCCATGTCCTTGGCCGTGCTGCTTACAGGGCAGCCTCTCCTCCCCAAAAGCCCAGGCTGAACCGGAAGGGAGCAAGATCCTGTCCACAACCCCAGCAGATCACGGGAACGTGGAAAGGAGGAGGCAGGCTGGGGGATGCTCCTCATCTCCCCTGTGCTGGCTCTGCTGGGGAGTCCCTTGCCCTGCCGGGAACTGCAGCTGGGAACCAAGTGACAGAGACTGGGCCCATGGGGGAAGCTGATGAGACCCAAGCATATGTGCTTTCCCCCAACCACAGAGCTAGCTCACCCTCCATCTTCCAGTTCAGTATTTCTTCTGCCTCTTTCAGCCTCAAGTCAATATCCCGCAGCTGCTCCTCTATCAGAGGGTATTCGACCTCCAGGACTGTCTTCAGGACCTTGTTGTATCTGTTCACCATCAGCTCCAAGTTTGCCACCATCTGCCGGTACGATTCCTTGGAGGAATAGATTTCTTCTGCCGTCGGTGGGATGGCTCCCATCTGGCTGCCAGACAGGTAGCTCACCTCCCTCAGCACCGAAACCAGCTGGAGAAACAAGGCCGAGAGTTGAACATGGGACAGTCCTCCCCATTAACCTGGCAGACAGTCTCCAGGCAGTTCTGAGCATCTTAGGGCTTTTGTGATGTTTTATTCACGAAGCAGCATGCTCTTAAAATGGCCTGGACACCTTCTAGTCCATACCATCTGTCTCCCATTGATCTTTGCCTCTGGTTTTATTCCCAGTCAAAGACAGCTCTGTTAGCTACCCAGCCAGCAAACTCTACGTAGCCTCTAAAAGCCATGATGATCTCTGGTCCTCGCAGCTATCCTCATCAATAGAGTCTGTCAGCAATACCATGCCTGCAAGTGGAGCTTAGCAATTATCTAAGTGAAGGACGTCAGGCAGTCCTCAGTATGGAAAGGTGAGAAGTCCAGGGCATGCTCTGGAAAGGTGGGTGGAGGAGGATTGGGTGGGAGGAAAGGAAAAACGAGGGGACTGAGGGAGCAAGAGGGCAAGCGAGACAGAACCAAGCTCCCCTCCCTTTTTTGCACTGGAATGTCTGGGACATCCCCACCCTGGGGTCAAACGTGTCTCCCCTTCTTTCACTATCCTCCATGGAAAGTGATCTCTGGAAGACTCTTCCATGTTGAAAGTTTGCAAATACATCCTCCCTCTAGGCAAAATGAGGTGCTCCTATCTATTCCAGAGGGCAGGAAGGGGCTGCTAAGCAGGCACTTGAGGACATCAGGCAGTCCCCACTATGGAAAGCTGAGAAGAGCAGCGCAAGAGCACTCGAAGACTGGAGCTGAGAACAGGCATGCCCAGCACATCACAGGAACCAAACCCTGTCACCAGGGTAAAGGATGGAAAACATCTCCTGGGGCCATTTGGCTCCCACCTTAGCAAGGAGCTTCCAAGGAGATGGGCAAATCCTTTGACTGAGGGCCAAGCTTGAATGAGCTCTGAAACCTAAGCACTTTAACAGCAGCATGGCCCAGGGAACAGGGGAAGTTTTTGATGCCAACATTTCCCAGGTCCCTGAGACTCAACACCTCCCCAGCAAATGGCATTTTTACAGCTGACAGACTCTGGCCCCCGCCAGGCCCCAGAAGCTTTCAATCCATCTATGCACACTGCTGGCTTGGACCCCTGCTTCTGCTTTGGGCGAGGTGGATTGTCAGTCCTCCCTGTGCTGGAGACAGGCTTTAGGGGAGCTCTAGGGCACAGAGAAAGACCTTAAATCTATTGTAAGCCTCATGCATCGCAATAAAGGAAATCCAACAGCCACCACATCAGAAAAACAAAACAAAACTTTCCTGGGTTTTTTATAGCCTTTCAGGAAGCTCAGATTTCAGGTACATAACATGACCCTACCTCTGCAGATGATGCCCCAACACTCCCCAAACTAGTATCAAATCTGGTCTGGAGATGCTGACACCAGTTAAACACCTGGCTACTCAGGGAATTTCTACCACTGGCTTTAACTAGAATTTTCTCTGCTTAAACTGTAATCCTGATATTTTATCAGGAGATAGAGCCCATAAAGAGAATGGTAAATTCATATTACTCGTCACAGAAGGGGTTCCACAGACCTCAGCACAACAGATCTAGTACCAGTCCCACCAGAACCCCCGCACATGGTGGGGCGCAGCTTGGAAACATGCCCGCAGGCAGGCAGCAAAGCTAACTGGCAGAAGTTTTTACCTGGGGATCAAAATTGACTGTGATCAGTTTGGTTTCTGGATCTCGCCGGAGGAGCGGTTGAGTAAGGTTGTACTGTGATTTTTCAGAGACTGTCTGGGACCAGTCTACATAGAGCTTTTCCTGATACCTGCCAGGAAAAAATAAAACACTCACCATGGAGCTACCAAGCCAGCAGACCATGGCATATAACCAAACGAAAGCCAAGTCCAGTTCTGAAGACTGAAGAACATGAAAGAAAATTAGAAACCCATCTATGCAACCTCCATAAACAACATACCTTCAAACACAAACACCCAAAAGCCAGTAACAGCATCAAGTCAGGTGGGCAAAGATCTCTTCTAGTCAGCCCAGGTTTTCCACCACAGCAGCTTCTACGTCCAGCAGAAGTTTGTTTCAACATTTCTGCTAGGCTGCATGGCTCCCATTCCTCCCATGCAAACTTCTCATTTCAGGACGTCACAGAAAGGCCGTGGTATACAGCAACAGGGTTTCTGCTTCTCTTTCATCAGAAAACTCCCTCTGGCTTAAAAAGGGACATTCCCAAGCCCTGTGCTCGCAAACATGCTGGAAGGTGGCTTAGAGGAGGAGAACATTTTTTCATATAGTTACAGCCTTGCCTGAGTCACCACTTACCTGTCGAGCAGCTGGACCATTTCCTCATACTTCTCTATCACCCTTCTTCCTTCAGCAGAGTCCAGGCAGCTGGTAGCAAAGCAGACAAGCTCAGTGTTACGTTTAGCTCTGTCAGGCTGTAGTCTTTATTCACCCCTTCCCAAGCTCACCCACCAGTTCGCAGGCAGCCTCTACCTGACTGGGGACCTCGGATTTCACCCCCGCCACGAAAACTCACCCCCAATGAAAAATCATTTTGCTGCACAAAGGCTACCCAAGCCCCAGTGCACTCCTCCTTGGGTGTTTGCACGGCAACTTGCAAAAATGGGAACCACATGCTTGGGGGGGAAGAAGGGCTCAGAGCTGCTGGAGGAAGTTTCACGCTCCGTATCTGCACAGAGCATGGCAACCTCCACTTGCCAGCCAGCACTTTCGAAGATCAAAGAGGCTCGGAAGGAAGCAGCACGTGGCTCCTGCTAGATGCAGCTCTTTGTGGTGCCAAATTTGTGCCTCTCAAACCACAGGGGTAGGGAAGAGCAAAGGCACCCCAGGGTGCAGGAGGCAGAGCCCTGGCCATGCTGCTGGGCTGTACAACTGCCTCCAAACCCAGGGAGGCAGCCAGGCACAGTGATTCTTACAAGGCCACCTTTTCCCCACTGTTTCATCTACAATATTTCCTGCTGTATTCAGCGCTGGTGCAGCCTCACCTTGATTACTGTGTGCAGTTCTGGGCCCCACAATTTATGCAGGGCGTGAAGGGCCTTGAATGTGTTCAGAGGAGGGGAACAAAGTTGGTGGAAGGACTGGAAGGAACATCCTGTGAGGAGCGGCTGAGAACATTGGGTTTGTGTAGTTTGAGGGAAAGGAAGCTGAGGGGCGAACTCCCTGCTCTCTACAGCTTTCTGAGGAGGGGACGTGGAAAGGGAGGTGCTGAGCTCTTCTCCCTGGGATCCAGGGACAGGACGTGGGAATGGTTCAAAGCTGCGCCAGGGGAGGTTTAGACTGGACGTGAGGAAGCATTTCTTTACCGAGAGGGTGGTCAAACACTGGAACAGGTTGCCTAGAGAGGTGGTCAATGCCCCAAGCCTGTCAGTGTTTGAGAGGCGTTTGGACAACGATCTTAACAACAGACTTCAGCTTTTGGTGAGCCCTGAAGTGGTCAGGCAGATGGACCAGATGATTGTTGTAGGTCCCTTCCATCTGAAATAGCCTATTCTATTCTATTCTAACATTCAAGCCTTCCTGAAAATGGTTATTGATTTTGGAGGACATTTTGACAAAACCTGAATTAACTTAAACAAAACTTAGGAAAGGAAGCGCCTGAGCAGTCACCTCTGGGCAAGTGCTGATCAAACTCCCTAGAAGTAAACAAGTCCCCTGAGCAAACTCCAGCAAAACCATCTTCGCTTTTCCCTTCTAATCCTTTTCCCCTTTCAAGTTGCACGTAGGAAACAGCATCACGTCACCCCTGCTGCAGGGCATGTTGATTAACTGCTCTAAACAGAGGAAAGAAAATCAACTCAAAATGCAGACCTGGGTCCTCCTTCATGGTTTACACAATTTGCCATTCAGATTCAAACCAGACATGGTAACTTGGGCTCTGTGCTGGGAACGGTCCAAGAGCCTGTTTCATTGCACTGATGTCTTTACTGTTGCAGAATATCTGCACTTAAGGACACTTAATGGCAATGCACCGTGAGAGAAAGCTACAAATATTGCACAGTGATAGAGATGGCTTATTTTTGTCAAGCACATAAAAAAAGTGGCTCCATTTACTCAGAATCCCATCCAGCACAAGTAAAACTACCCCTGTGAGCTACAAGGTGTAGACCCTGGAGCACCTTCAGCTGTCCTAAGTCCAACCTTGCTTTGCTTACAGGGCTTTTAAATGCTCACACGGTGCCATGAGGAGTGGCAGCTGCGAGTGTGGGGTCACACTTCTCCAAGACCACCCACAATCGCAAGTGTTCAGGTGATAAATATTCCAGCACCAGCTTCTTTCCTTGATCTTGGGAGATTGCTCCTTTGTTTAATGCTGAGCAAGTTGTCTCCTGCCAGTGCCCAGCCAAGTCCTCATCTGCTCACCAACCTGGAAACTCAGCTCCATCGATTCATCTTAGAAAAGTCCAGTCCAGCACCTCTCTGCCCTTCACAGCTCAGAAAATGCCAGAAGCAGGGCTTGCAGCTGAGGCCTGGGCTGCTCCCAAGGAGGTCCTGGAGCACATACTGAGTGGGACCGCAGTGGGAAAGCTTCCAACACCTCTTTTGTTTGCAACCTAGGACTATGTCTGAAAGCTGAATAACCCATGTACTATCCCACTGTGCCTCTTAACCACTTCAAAACCAATCCAGTTAATGAGTTTCTTAAAAAAATGATCACAGTGAAGCTGAAAAGCACCAGGGCAATAACTTCACACCTCTTTGACTAAGAATTATTCCAGCTATAACCATTGGATAATGTTCAACACAGAAAGAAAATCACATTGATTAGAGAAAAGATATCAAGACGGTTATAAAGTAACTTAGCTGGAACAGACACGCACAGATGTGTGATGTGCCTCAAGTGGCCAAATGGCACCTGGATTCGTGCTCGCAGCTCCCGAGCCCAGCCCAGCGCTCCTGCTACCGGTGGCATGTTCTTGTGCACAGGGGGGGATCCTGGGAGGGCACATTAAAACAGCGTTTGACCAAACTCTGTGCTTGTAGTCCCCAAGACACACCTACAGAAACTCATCTGAGCAAAACTGCTCTGATTTCCCAGCTTCCTTCCTTAAATCCAAGCATCTGCTACACTGATGTAGGTCTGTGACCAGGGCAAGTCTCCCAGTGCCTCTGGACCTTGAATCAGGACCTGAGATCGAAGGAGAAGCCTGACACCTGTTAGAAACAGTGCTGAGAAAGAGGCATCATTTGCCTGGGATGCATTCCCTGCTCCCCACAAACACTGATGTAGGGATTTCTGACCAGGAGCTAGTTCTGACCATCTTATCTAACACCCACAGAACAACATCCTGCAAATTCACAGCCAGCGATGGACCTGTCCTCCATGAGTCTCTCCATTCCCCTTTGTTAACCTGCACTAGTTCCAGCTGCCTCTTCTGGACTTGCCTGGTTCCAGCAGTCTTTCTGAGGCAAGTAAACAAGTTGCTGTTCAAAAAGACACTCCAATTCTCATAATCTGATAGGATTCTACCCATTTCCCTGCTGTGCCGATGTTCTTGGGAAATAATAAACCTGTACAAGGCTGATTAAACCCTTGGTTACGAAGTCCCATTTGCACACTTTGCATTTACAGCTTTACAAGGGAAATGCAATAAATTCATATCGGGGAGCACATGAGCAGGTTTGCAAGTCCCAGGAGTGTCTGAGGTACAACACAAGCGTGGAGAGAAATCCCTTGTCACAGCCTTGCTAGGGGAAATGCTCAGCAAGCGTCTTCATTCCCAGTCACATATCACGTATACACACTTAAAAACCGGTATTTTTCCCCTCAACAAATTATTTGCTTTAATATTAGAACAGAGTTTTCCCAGGCATTTCCATTTCCGCTAGGAGTTATACAGGCTGAAAATGTTTGCAATTTGAAAAGTTTTGGGTTCCTTAGAAAAAGCAAATTATTTTCCCCCAAAAATTAATCTAAATCCAATTTTCTGTAAAATCAGTTTTATTCAGCACGTTCTACCCACCGAGCTCCAGCTCTGCCTGGATGTGCCTGGAGTAGATCAGCCTAGCATGGTCCAAGGCACTGTTGAACATGCTGATGAGGACAGGGTATTTGTCAGCAGCATCTACAGCAATCAGTGGTCGCTCCAAAAGGCTCCCGAACATGTCCAGCAACTGTGGAGGTGAACAAGCAGGGAAAGAAAGGGGAAGAAAATTCACAACCCTGTCTTCTGCAGAGAGACCAACTGGGACCTCCTTCACTAGCCCAGCTGCTTCAATATTGTCTGCACCGATGGGCACTTTGGAAAGGGGAAATTTCTTTCCGTTACCCTGCTTTTCCACATAGTCCCTCCCTTCGTTAGAAAGTCTCTCACACCTTCTCTGAGGGTGAACCATATTCCAGCTGTCATTGTTCAAATGCTTTAAAATTTGCTGTTTTTTCAAAAACCTTACAAAGATAAATACTGTCACATTCTACAGTCTTTTCTGCAAACATGTACATTGAAGTTTTTCAGAAAATACCATTTACTATTTCTGCAAGATAGATTAATTGGTAAACAAAACAGCTTTGTTTCTAGAAAACCTCAGTTTCCAAAACTGAAATACATCCGTGTATTAACAACATTAACAAATTGATATTAACAATAATCACCTCGTTTGTAGTAGCAGCTCTCACCAGGAAATCCTAGAAAAATCATAATTTCCTCCAACTCACAGACAGAGACACAAGAAAAAACTCCTGGCATCTGAAAGCTTGACTTGAATAAATTTTGACAACTCTTTCTAAAACTGAACAAAGGTCCATTCTGTTTGCATCTTACTGGGAAGAGCAGAACTACTCCCAAAGCTTTCAGCAAACAGCCTGCTGCCAGCTCTGTGGCTTGACAGTTTGCGAGGGACCCACCAGCCCCAGCATCACTAACCAAGACCAGCCCAAAAGCCACAGCTCTCACTGTCCCACTGTCCATTCCCACCAGCAAACACCAGCCCTGGGTGCCTGTAGCTACAGCACTGCCTGGGCTCCTCTGTGTGATTCTCACCAAGGCAAACTGTAGGCACCCTGAGCTCCCTTCTGCAAAAGAGAACGGATGGGACAGACAAACCTTGAAGGCGTGCTCCAGGTCTGAAGCATCGTCGAAAGCCTGGATGAAAACAGTGCCCAGCCGCCGGTCGATGTCTTCTACTTTCTGCTGGAAATCAAAGCTGTCTTGCTCAAATTCCTGCAGGAAGGCAAAACAGCGAGCTGTGAGGCTGCGAGATGGCACCGATAAAGAACCTGCTGCAACCTCCTGACCCAGAGATGTTTCCTCTTCCTGTTCACCATTAATTAAACCACTCCCCTGGCCAACCTTCAGCCATTGCAGCACTGCAGAGCCCCAGCGAGCCTGCGGACATTTCTGTACTGTCCCGCAGCTGAGATCATGGCCCTCCCCGATGGATCCTTTGGTCCTGAGGGCTTTCCACAGTCCAACGAGCACTAATTTCAACCTAGATCCATCCTCCTGGACGGATCCTTTGGTCCTGAGGGCTTTCCATAGTCCACCGAGCACTAACTTCAGCCTAGATCCATCCTGGATGGATCCTTTGGTCCTGAGGGCCTTCCATAGTCCAATGAGCACTAACTTCAGCCTACAGGCAAGACGGATTATTTTTGCACCCCCTTGCCCCACGACTTGGCCTGAAGACTACATCAGTATCCAGAAAACCCACAGAAGCACCTGCTGAGTTCCATATCTAATCCATTTTCAAGCCAAAACAAGCCTGTCGATCTGATCATGAGTTGGCTGTACGTGGGGCAACAATAAAGGCAGTTTCAAAACACTGGCACAGGTTGCCCAGAGAGGCTGTGGAGTCTCCACCCTTGGACATATTCAGCCTTGGAGATATTGAACCTGCTGGTCACAGTCTTGCTCTAGCTGAGCCTGCTCTGAACAGGGGAGGTGGACTACGTGATCTCCAGAGGTCCTTTTCCAGCCTCCACTGTTTTGTGTTTCTGTACTTTCTGTCATCTTCTGGCACTATTTTTCTTGCTCCAGTTGTAACCAATCCTTTGAAGTTCAAGCATAAAATCTAGGTTTGTTTTCCTACAGGTAAAAGAGCCCAAATCAAAGACTGAACTTGGCAAACTGGAAAACTTCAGTCCTTCTGTCCTAGCTTGGACAAAGCCACTAAAAATCAGGCCATGCATCTCTTCTCTGAAAGGACAAAGCATATAGCAATAGCTTTTGCTATTATCACTGCTGAGCTCCAGCAGAACCAGATGACATTTTTTAGCTAAAAAAGAGGCTCTAGAACGTAACAGAGGGTGTAAAACTCCAGCACTGAAAGAACGAGCATGACTCAGAGCCACACAAAAGGCGATGGGGTCACTGAAACCAAGCCAGCTCCTGCAGAGCCACCATCACTGCTCTTTCTGAGCCCTGCTTGCTGAAGGAGGGGTGATATCGACCAAGCAGCTCTCCAGCAATATCCTCCCAGGCACCAGTGCGGACGTGCCACTCACTGCACAGATGTACTGGGAACTAAAGGAAGCAAGTAGCCACCCATCACCACACCAGACAGGTCCCAACACCCAAAGGAAAGTCACACCAGCCCTGTGTACCACCGCCAGTCCAGCCACCCTTCACCCCAGCACAGCTCTTTCTGAAGAGAGCAAGACAGAAGCCTGCTGGAAGGAGGACTTTGCCCCGGGATTACCTTCCACTTGGATGTCTGCCACGCGTGGCTGCCCCATGGCAGTATGAGGCTGGAGCTCCTCACCACAGAGCTTCCCTACGGCCACTCCAGTTTTAGTACTCTCTCCTCTAGATGTGTCAACAGGCCTAACCACATCCTGCTCACCAGACACAGCAAACTGACCCCAGGGCAAACAGGACAAGCAGATGAAGAAATCAAAGATCCTCTGAGATCAGACACAACCATGGGTCATAGACCCTTCAGAAATGCCATTCCTACCCTTCCTTCACAGCTCACCCAGGCTGTGCTGCTCAATGCCAAAGCCAAGAGAGGAGTTTCTGAATAGCCAGTAAGGAGGCCCGTGGCATGTTTGCTTTGCCTGACTTGTACGACAGGTGCTGGTGTGAGCATCTGTGATCCGGATGGTCATTGAGCCACGACCCAGAGGGCTGGGAATATTCCTTTAATTAAAGCACTACTGACAACAAAATACAGCACCCTTGAATTCTAAGAGCACCAGATGCCACGTGTTCATCTACACAACAGCAAACACATCCCCAGAGATTACCTGAGCTGGCCCTCATCAGGCAAGCTAGGCACCAAGAGCAGGAAAGCAGAGAGTTGTGGATGTTGGTGCAGCTCACACACCCCAGCAAGCACCACGTACAGGGAAAGCTTGTGCAAAAGGCATGGACATCCAGGTTTCCCAGATGCACTGGTCTAAGGTCCTGAACTAGCAAGATACGCTAGATATAGACCTGCAAGAACCCCCAAATCTCTGCAGGAAAGGTCAGTGGCATCATGTTCCCTACAGTGACAGATCAGATCATAACAAAAGGAGGAAGGAGTTAGCAGGACTGCACAGGAGCCAGGGCTCCATCGCAGAGGAAACTCCTGCTTTAGAAGTGTGCACATGTTCCCACAAGCTGGTCCCACCTACCGTGTTGGTCAGGTCAAGACAGTCATAGGTTCGCTCTGCAAACACCTTGTATGCCTCCTGGAATTCCTCATAGGTGTCCAGCACCTGCTGGCTCAGGGCCTTCCCTTTAATCCCGCTGAACTCGATCTTTTCCAGCTTCATCATGTCCAAGGCAGTTACCAGGAGAGCCTTCAAAGTCAATGGAGGCACACACTGGTTAAGATGTTGACAAAAGAAGATGACAGTTGTCACAACTTTGAGGTGCATTTGCTGCCGTGCTGAAGGACCTCCCGCAAGCTGGTGCTCAAGCTGAGCGGCATGGATGGGAGGGGGGAGCCAGATCCTGCCTGTCCTGGGCATCAGAGGCTGCTCATAAAACGTCCCTCCCCAGTGGGACCTGCTGCTGCCACCAGAAACTGCCAACTGTAAACCTGCTTTTAAAGGTATTTAGAGGGCAGATCCAAAGAAACACATGAGACCCTGATACATCATCCAGCTTAACTAAGAATCCCAGTTTCAGAGGTATTAACTACGAAAAGACCTCTAATATTTACAGGTACCTGAACTGTCCTGCTCAGTCAAATCTCCATGTGCCCAAGCGGGTATTACTCAGCCTGCCCAGCTGGCCCTCTCTGCTGAGATGGGGACATGGGTCCTTCCCTTCCCATCCTCTGCAGCCTGGCAGTGTCACCTCTCAGGAACACGTCCCACTCACCCAGCTACGGCAGCAGCACTGCCACCACCCCACCCCATCCACCTCTTTTGGTAGGGCTAAGCAAGGGCTGGCTGAACGTTCGCTGTCTCAGAGAACCAGGAGAAACCTGCTGATCTCAAGCACAGGAATGTAGTGGTGGCCATCCTGCTTGCACTGAGCTCAGGGGACAACCCCGAACACAGAGCTAAGCAGGTAGGGACCTTCGCCCCAACCAGGCAGCATTTATGCAGTGTCAGCGAATCTCAGAGAGGGGCTGCCACATGGGCCACAGCCCAGGACACGGCCCACGGCCCAGAGCTTCCCACGCCATGCCAAGGCATCACCAGGCTTTGGTGCTGCCCCACGACGCTCCGGGCAGAGGCTGGGAGAGGCCGCACACTTACAGCTCCCGCCATGGTCAGGGCTACCAGGAACAGCTTCCAGCCAAGAGGACAACAGCCACAGGTCCCCGACAGCGAAGTGATCGCTGTTTTGAGAACCTCCCGCGTTTCTGAGAGGACAAAAGAGAGCCGCCCCGGCCAGGCAGGAGGTTTTACAGCAGACATGCACTGTGAAACAGCGAGATGAACGAGGGGAAAGGGACCCTCCCCTCTCCACGTGGTCGTGGGCTACCTGTGCACCAGTGGAATTGCAGCTTTTACAAAATTTCCAAAACAAATGCACACATGCTATTTTGTAAGAGCACAATCACTTTAACAAATACTTTGTTAGGCAAAACTAACGTGGAAATAACAGCTGCTCTTTGCTTTGTCTTACAAGGTTGCTTGAAATGCAAGGAGGAAGGGAAACGGAGACAGAGAGAGACACAGAAGCTTTCCTCATTAGCAAGCTGGTGTGCACTATGCTTTTAATTATTATTTTACAGCTCACTCCACAGGCCCTCCCTCTGACCGCATATACTGCCGCCCTTTTCTGTCCATGGAGGTGTGGGACAGCCATGGAAGGAGGACACAGGCACCATCCAAAAAGAGCAGTGCTCTGCCACCACGGCAGTGCGTGTGCAACTCTAAACCTCCCTATTGGCTTTCCTTCTGTAGCCCATGTCCATAGTATACCCATAGTATACCCATAGTATCCAAGCAATTAGTGCTCCGGAGCCTTTGCAGAGTTACAATGCATAATTATTGTCACTAATCACAGAGTGTTAGGGGTTGGAAGGGACCTCTGGGGATCACCCAGTCCAACCCCCCTGCCAAAGGAGGGTCATCCAGAGCAGGCTGCACAGGACCTCGTCCAGGCAGGTCTTGAATATCTCCAGAGGAGAAATACCACTGCTGTTCTCACAGTGGCCTGCAGTTATTCCTGTGTCTACTTACATTCCTCTCTACACTGACCAGCATAATTTGGTTTACTGCTCACCAAACCCTATTCGAAACCATCATTATGAAGAGTTTTAAAACAGACATCAGTCATGATGGTTTTCATCATAGTTAATTACAGAATGCATAAAAATATACAGCCTGTTTAAAACAATAAAACCTTCTGTTCCACTGCAGAGAACAAGAAAGGGAGAAAAAACAACCCAGACCTTCCTTTGAACAGGCAAAAGCCGGCAGCTTGTACACTGCACATCCGATCCTACGCACTGGGAACGTGGCAATGATAAACAAAGAAATGAATTTCAGAAGTGCGTGGACAACAGATGAGCACGTGCGGTTGACCACACGAGAGACAACAGGAATGTGCAGCGCCTGCACTCCTGCGGTCTCCAGACACAGACGCCCAACACGGAGAGCATGGAGAGCGCTTGTGTGCTCGGGGCTGTCCCCACACATCCCGACCTGCCCTCTGCAGAACAACATCCCCTCCAGCTCGAGGAGCCCTCGGCCACGCTGGGAGCTCAGGGGTGACACCAGATGTCCCTGCCTCAGGGGACCACCTCACAGTAACAAGCCTTGGCAAACAGGGACACCCCTGAGCCACAGCACCCCACTTTGACAGACGATTAGGATATGAAGGGATGACTTGGTGAGGAACGTGTCCCCGTTCCTCCCCAGGCCCACGTGGCACAGTCAAGTGGTGCCCAGGCTCAAGGGGAGCACATGGCTTCTCCAAGGCGGGCAGGACCCAGCTCCAGGGTGTCTCTGATGGCAACAGCAGTACTGGGAGATTGCATTGCTTTATTTACAGCCATGCAAACCACAGCCCCCAGTAATCCCCCTTCCTTTGCCCCAACAGGAGCAAGGAGTCCAACAGCAACCCTTCCCAACCCCTAGGAACAAAAGACACACCTACCAACATGACCAGAAGGACACAACTATGTAGCTTACATATGCACCGAGCAGGACACGGTAAAACAAAGACATGGGAAAACAAGGTCCTAGACTTGCTGTAACAGAAGACCCAACAGCAAAAAGAGCAACCCCATCCCCTGGCATCAGGTGAAGCGACAGGAAGGAAAGATGCCAGCAAGTGAGTTCATGGCTACAGAGCTCTCCTGAAGGCTTGCAATGTTTTTCAAGACCAGAGTCTCACCTCCACCATCTCCAGTCTCTTCAGGAAGCTGTCCAACCTTGCAAACACCATCGTGGCATGGAAGCCCCACTCCCTCACTTCTTGGCCTGGTTCGTAATATGTGTGCAGTTTTTCCCTTCTCTCCTCAAATGCCCCTTTGAACGCGTTCAGGATGCCGAGCACCATTTGCACCTTGCCCAGGCTCTCTTCCATCTCCCCTTTCAGAAGGTCTTCTGGAGACAGGTACACCAGGGCCTGGAAGAGCAAAATCACACCTCAGAGGTCACTTTTGCCGTCACAGAAAATGGTGACATCTTGTGCTGAATATATTTGAACCCATCGCTGAAGTCAAACATCGCCTAAAGAATCACTTTGTCGGGGAAGGACAGGGGAAAGGAGGAGAGAGGGGACTTTCTTTAAAAAACTTCCCTTGGCCAATGCAGGCATCACAGCCACGCACCTGCTGAATGAGAAGGTTGCAGATTTCCTGGAGCAGCACTACTATCCGCACAGGCACGTTGTAGTGCTTGGAGGTGACCCAAATCAAACACACCACATGGAGCAGAAGGACCAGGAGAGGCTTCACCTCGCTGAAGTCAACCCTCTCGATGTCGTCCAAGTGTCGCTTGAGGGGCATCAGGTGCAGGTGAATGTCCTGAGCTTCAGTCAAAGCTGTGTTAAGAGATGGGAGAAGTGGTGAGATCCACCAAGCTGTGATGTGCTGGGTTAGGAGCTGGATGCTGACTTCACTTCACCGGATGGAAAAGGTGCTTGGGAAAACAAACAGTCCTGAAATGCAGAAAGCACACCCAACTACCTGTGTGCTGAAGGTCACTCACCCCTGAGCATCACTCACCTACAGTAGTGACCAGAAGAGGAAATAAACGGACACGATGGCACGGGACAGGGAGCTGGGACAGGGCTTTCTGCAGCGGCTGAGTCCACATCTGCTAAATGAGTGGCAGGGAAGGTGCCCAGCAGCACCAAAAATACAGTGCTGCCATCGCTACAAGCGGGCTACAGGCCTGGCTATATCGCATCGCAGACCATATAGAATCACAGGTCTTGGCCTGAGCTCATTTTAGCTCAGGTTTGGCTATAGCAGCCCCTTGCCCAGTGGGCAGGTGACCACGGTCCCACTTGTCCTGGCTGTAACAGCAATCCTGTTAACAGCAAGGTGACTAACATCTGACTAGTTGAAAGCTTTAGCTAAGCTTTGTACAGCTGTGTGGCTTTTATCCTGGAGAAAAACCCCAGAGTACAAGCATTAATAAAACCAGGTGATCATCGTGCAATTAAACCTGTGGACCAACAAGAAGTGACAGAAGTGCTTGAATGCATTTAAAAATAACCCCAACACTAAGGCAGAAGAAAATCCCACTATCAACATCGCCCTCGCAGCGAGGAAGACAGACAACAGCCACACCACCACGTCAGCAGGGAGGGCACAACTCCAGGGAAAGAGGCAGAGACTTAAAAGCAGGTGCATACAAATCCGAACTGTGTTGTAACAGAAATCAACAATTATAGTCCAAATTACCCAATTAGGGTGAGTATTGCTGTAACCAGATTAAAACCAAGTATTTGTTGTATCTTGATTAGACCCTTAAAGCATTAATTAGTCTGACAACAAACCCTTGGCTCCTTACACAGGGGGTGTTTCTCTAGCCCATATAAATTGCACAGTGTAAAGTGTGACACAGATCCTTAACAGATTACAAGTTTCCACGTGAAGGGGTGAAGAACAGCATTATCTGTCAGCATGTACATAGCTAGCAAAGCCTGAATGGTTTTGTCGTGCCAGAGAGCAGCCAGGTTGAAGATGCACATGGAGGGTCAGCTGCGTTGGTCTACAGGGGACAGAGCAGCAGGACTACACTGACTTTCATGACTGAGGGGAATTCTCAGTGTTTCCTTTGGCTGGACTGAACTCCTCTAAGCAAAGCTCACCAGAAAAAAGATGATGCTTGATTCAAGAGCTGAACTTTTTAAGGCAGAATTTTGCTTCACCTACATGCAAAAAATAATCCTTCCTTATAAGCCTTCTCACAAATAAACTAAAAAAAAGTATTTAATTCCCTAAACTGGGAAATGCAACTTTGTCATTTTTCTGCTCAAAGCTCTCTTGTCTTACTGCGTTGTGACAGACTGGCAAAATAAGGGAGAGAAGGCAGATCTGCTGATGCACACCTCCACCTACAAGTCACCCACCCCACCAGCATCATTGCCTCACCTTACCTGATACGGTGGCCAGGAAAGCTGTGGGCTGGTCAGACCTTGCAAACCTGGGAGGCCGTCACTGGACTCGTGGGATGGGGGGGGCCATGCTCCCCCCAGTGCTGCAGCCCCATCACAGGGCCCAGACCCCCCCACCACACCGCTACGATGCAGGGCACAGAGCTCTGCCTCTGCCCAGCTCTGCTTGGGTCTGTGCACGACTGCAGGGCTCCTGCCTTCCTCCCGTGTGACACAGGTGACAACACCTGCCTGCTTTCATCAGAGGCCTTGAAATCCTCATGCTCAGAGGGTCCCATCCTGAAGTGAAAACTTTAGCAAGGAGGCTCGGGCTACAGTGGCCAACGCCTGCTAAATCACTGTCTAATAAAGTTCCGGGTAGTTTCAGTTGGATACGAGATCTGTCCTGTCACCCTGAACCTCCATTCCTGCAGACTGACTCCAGAGGAGCTGGTGAAAGCTGGGGTCAGTCCTGCTGGATTAACGCAAATGCTTTATTCCAGCAGAGTGAGTTCCCAAATCCACTCACCCTGATCTTTGCGAAGGGTCTGGCTCAACAGAGCAGCGATCAAGCTTGTCCCAGACCAGAAACAAAAGCATCAGATCAAGCACAAGCAGCCTAGTTTCACTCCACAAACCAGAGAGAGGGCCAGCAACGCAGCTGCAGTCCCTGCAGTCACAGCAAACTCCGAATGACCAGAGCCATTACAGCCACTTTGGGCTTGAAACCAGTGACACCATGAACACAGGCCAGAAGTCATCACATAGGTATGGTGAAGTTGCCCAAGCATCTCACCTGCCTCTACATCCATGAGCATAGATTTGAAGGCTGGGACGTAGCTGCTCTCGACTCTCTCCAGCACCTCCATCATGTTCCTGACCTTCCTCATTCTCAGCTGATTGTAAATGCACTCCAGGTCATCACACCTACAGCAACCAAGGCACGTTACAAGCCCACGCTGGGGAGCATCAGCTGCCCACACAGCCCACCCATTTCCCCTGGGCCTGATTCAGGATGTCCTCCAGCTACACATAGACTGAGTCCCAACAGTGAAAGTAAACTGGAGGAAGCTGCTGCAGGAGGCACAGACAAACCCCACAGGATAGACAGCTGGCCCTGGGCTTCACCACGGCAGCAGCTCTGCCACTGTCAGGACACTGCTGAAAGGAGCCATCAGGTGTTTCTGCAGGCATTAGTGACAGCTCTCCAGCAGGTCTTTGCCCCAAGTCAGCCCATACCAACATGGCACAAAGTTTTTCAAAGGGCAGGATGAAATTCCACTCCCTGGCTCTTGAGCATCTGGACTTCATTGGGCATCAACGGGTGAACAGCAGCCAGCTAAGCTGCACCGTTTCCAGACGGCCTTACAGAAGGTGTCCATCAGCTCTTACTCTTGTGGTTGATTCCTAGTGACCAGTGATGGAAAGAGCATTTCCATAAAACTTTCCTCAAGGTGTAGCCCCTGTGCTGGGGTGAAGTTAAAACACAGCCAGCCCAGTGACCTCCCAGACACTTTGCAGATCATGATTATTTTATGTGCGGGAGCAATTTTCCTCAGCTCAAATCTACACGAACCTGAGGCAGCCTGCTCTTCTCAGCTTACAGAAGTAGCAGCTCTGTCTGCCACCAGCAGTCTCCCTCCACCCAAAACCGGAGCCAGCGACCACCATGCCCTGCCCAGGCTGCCTGGGGTACCTGTTCTTCCAGAACTCCAGTTCCACCTTCGGGTTGGGGTTGCTGCCTTGCAGCAGAGGCTCTGAGGACTCTTTCTTCAGCGCTTCCTGGATTTGGTAGCTCCAGTCTATGATGGCCGACTCAGTGGCATGTATAAGAGATTTATCTATCAGCTCCAGGCTGCAGAAAACAGACAACGTGGTTAACTGTGCTTTCCACTTGTTGATGTGCATTGTATCTGCTTAAAATGATGCCATGGGCAGCTGGACTTCACAGATTATGCCTAGCTTCAGATAGGTCTATGCCAGCTCTACAGATTGATCTAGATACATGTTTCAAAACTACAAAACCATCAAAACCTGTAAGAACTCGCTGCTGTTTTAACACAAGAATTACACCCTGGAGAAAACGGACGAAGCTCTGCAGCAGTGTGAGCAACAACACATCGTTCGTAAAACGAACCACAGAAATGACGAGCCAGTTGGCACCTCTCCGCACAGCCAGACACTGACGTCTCGGACGCATTCGGGTTCAGGGTCTGTCCTGGAGAGCCATAGCTCCAGCAAGATCCTCTCTCCCAGTGCTGTCCTCCCTGAATCTACTCTACCTCCCCACAGTCATTAACTCATTTAATTCAGAGAGATACAACACGAAGTGGGCTGGCATGTTGAGGATCCCTCTGCCTTGAAAGCAGTAATTTCTCACGCAATCCCACCCACACCACGTCCTGCCCCAGGAGCGATTAAACCCACTGCACTCATTAACACATCTCCTGAGGTCCCATAGGTGTAAACATGCAGCCCACACATGACAATGACACGAAGTGCAAACACACCTGCCTCTAGGAACCTTCTGGACTCGGTTTTTCTGGCTTGGGCCAGGCTCACTGCACTGCAACAGTTAAATTCCTTCCACTCCCAGATTTGGACACCAACCTGGCTTCTTGGGGAGGACCAGAGTGGAAGTTCCCCCCAGCTGCAATGTGAGCACCCTCCCAGACATATCAGCTAGCAAAGGATGCGGATTCCTCAGATGCTGAAGATTTTGCAGGACAAAGATTGGCTGCACATGGAGCCCAGCCTCCCTTGGCTGCCCTACCTAGCCAGCAGCTCCGGGATGGTTTTCCTGGGAATTGTCCCTCAAGGACTCGAAGGGTACTTCAGAATTGTGATAGCTACTAGGGAGATCTAACTATGAATGGAGAGAACCACAACTATCAAAGATGTCCATTTACTTCTTGAAGGAAAACACAAGGAAATGCAGTTGGTGTCTGGGAAGTCACCCTACTTCTCCAGGAGGCCACATGTAGCAGGTTCCAAATCTCTCTATGGGACCACGAACAGTTCAGAAACTTCCAGGAAGTTGTAGGTGTATTTTCCTGTACCTTTGCAGGATAAATCTGGTTTCAAAGAGAGGTAGAATAGTCCTGATCAAGCAGGCAGCATGAATTATTAACAAAGGAGTCATTTAACTCCTGAACAGTGCACTTAGGGGCATGCTTTGGCAGACAGAAGCCAGAAAAAGAGATTATCCTGCCTTCCCTTTCAGGGGTATCTGGAAAACAGGAGGGGTTTTGCCCCCAACGATCCGAGCAGTTCATTGCTTCTCTGTGCAGCCACAGGCCTTTGCACTTTCTGAGCTTTTCCTGCCTGTACTGTTGCACAGTCCCCAAAGACAGAGCCCCTAAACTAGAGAGCAGATAGAGCAAAGTACACCCATCTTGGAAGTCTGGATGAGCAGCAGATGACAGAGAGCAAGAAGAGTCACCGTGACTGGGGGGAAATCGCCAAAAGACACAGCACATGTATCAGCAGGAGAAAATCCAGTGAAGAGCAAGGGGTGATACTCACGATTTCTCGTTTTCCAGATCAATGCCCTCAATTCCCTCCAAGCCAGCTGGAAGAGGCAGCAAGGTCTTGCCCTCTACTTGGCCAACAACCATGAAAACAGTACTTTTCAGGTTGTAGACATGACGCATAATGTCTTGTGACACCACTTGTGGCCAGCCCTGATGGTTCTTCTGGTTCGTCAGGATGGGCACAATCACCTATAGCAGAGTCACAAAAGAGCAATGGAGGAAAAAGCGCTGCAGGAGATGGACAGGCCACCATGCTCCGAGGTCCTTGCTCAGCTGAGCCTGGAGACCCAAATTCCTTGCTGTCCCAAACAGTTCCCTGCCTGTGCAGAAGAAAGGCAGATGACGAGGAGTGGGCCTCTCTGCAGGCCCCCTTTGTACACTAGTTCACCCTCTCCCCTGAATCCGAGCAGCTGAGAGGGGTGGAAGGCAGCAGACAAAGTGGGCAGACCTGGTCTCAGGCTCT
>Ga0065711_1001841_pt1 | contig 56125 bp, 32 predicted proteins | sample Hoacrofraction12_FD_59098 | JGI IMG/M metagenome (GOLD analysis project Ga0065711, IMG submission 59098) | Hoatzin crop microbial communities from Cojedes, Venezuela - Epithelial fraction 12 v2 (version 2) | ecosystem: Host-associated > Birds > Digestive system > Esophagus > Crop | place... | reverse complement strand
AAAAAAAAAAAAAAAAAAAAAAGTCTGTTTCAATCAGTTACCAGGGTATCTACACAAACTTTGGAGAGCTTTCTTTTCTTTCCCCGGTATAAATGGAAATTTATGTAGGAATGTCAGCTTCTGTGTGTCTCCTTAGCAACGTGAATCCTTTGCCCCTTCTCCATGTCTCCTGAAATAGTATCCCCTTGATTGCAGAAAGACTTTTCAGATGGCTTGAATGAGAACCTGCTTCAAATCCCCCTCCCCCCCCCAGCATACTTTGTTGGACTCCCCCCCCCATCTCCCTGCCACGCATGCGTGCGTACACGCGCACACACACGCACACACACACACACACAAAGTGGGACGTTAAGAAAGCAGGACAGCTTATGGAACAGCATAAAAGGACAACAATATCTCTCATTGCTTTGTTGGTCACCTGTCCGTTCATGGGAAGGTGGAAGATGGATAGGTGAGGATGGATAGGAATGAAATGTGTTTTTGTTGGATACTGTGTTGAAAATTTGCCCTCTTCTGGTGCTTTCTTCTACTCTGTGCGAAGATTCCTGCCCGTCCAGTTTCATTCAGGTTCCTTGAATGAGCTTTACTCATTTTCCTTAGATACTTTCCAGTCTAGTGGAGCCAGGTTTCACAAGCTACTGGGGAAGAAGTGAATGATTGTTTTATTTGAGGTGGCTGGAATAAGCCCTTCACTTTCCTCATGTTCGGCACACAATGCTGCACTCTGAGGAGACCTGAAATATGAGAAACTGTACTGTTCTCCCTTTGCCTTCTGCTAGTGCATTACAATTCCCGTTAAAGTCAACGGGAAGGCTCCCAGTAAGTTCACCAAGTCAGACTGGGCTCGTATTTGGGACCATTTTCTGTTCTTCCCTTAAAATATTAAGCGCACTTTCCTCCTACACCGAGAATCTAGCAAGCGGTGTATTTTGGCGATAGTGGAGAGCTCCCACAGGGAAAGCTCTTTTAGCCTGACGCCAGTGCAAGCAGCTTTGTAGCTGGCTAGCTGTGAAAAGGAGTAGTACACGCAGGAAAAAGGCATCTTCACCCATGGTTTTAAGAGATTTACTTCATCATGCCTTGGAGGTGAGCCCCTCAAGTGGCACCATCAAGGGCAAGCTCGTGCTAGAAGCTGTTAAAGCATATTCGAGGTTTAATTAAAAACCTTGGTTGTAATTAGATGTAGCACCCCTGGCTGCTCTCAAAAGGGCAACTTAGTAGTGGAGAGCAGAAGGAAATGTACAGAGCATGATTACATTGGCTGTTATAGCAGGAAATAATCCTTCTTGGTTTTCCTTCAGCGTTGCTAGTGCTTGGAGTATGTGTTCTTGCATTCATTCATGCGCTGTTTCGAAGGCTTCTTTTTATAGCTTGAAAGCAATCCTTTGCTCTCAGACTGCTTTTAAAGTTGTGTAAGTACTTCACAATATTGCTGGTTCAAGTGTGTAAAATAGTGAGTCAAAATAATTTTTGGAAATCTGGAGATTGTAAAATATCTCATTTTCTTCTTTTTGAGTCTTTATGGTCTATGTAAAGCACCTGTTCAATTTCTTCCTGCAATTGCAGGAGCTAGAAAGGTATTCTTGCATATCCCTCGTCTCCCTTTTCCCTTGATGAAATTCTAAAATTCCCACTAATAGCAATTTCAGATGCTGAAAAACTAACAAAATTGCCAGTACAGAAAGCTTCGTGATAAAATCTTGAGATTCAGCAATGCTGCTTTACAGTTTTACCAGCTGTCTGGGCATAAAATTATTTTCTATGATCAAAGCTTAACTTGGCTAATGCACAAGTTGTCTTTAAGTCAGCTGTATTTTAAACTCATAGGCTAAACTTGAAAAAGAAAAAAAAAAAACACAACAAACTACTTACAGGATTTGGAGTGTTCATTTGGTGTCTTTAAACAAAATTTTTTTAGACCTCATTTGAAGTGGATTATATCTAATTTGTGATGGTTCATTTTCAGATCTATCAGGAGTGAAGAGTTGTGTATGAATATTTATTTCTATCACAGCATCTGCCTGAAATTAAATGCATCTTATGTGCCACTGCGTGGCGTGTCTGTACCTGTACAGGTAGTTGTCATCTTCCTGCAGAATTAATAACCGTAAATTTGAATTTATGCAATAGACTGCAGCCATTATAGTTCTTTAAATCGAAGATACGCAAATATGATGTGGAAGACATAAATGGTTCCATAGAATCTGATCTGCAGGTAAACATTGTGTATTTTGACTTCAGTACACATATATGCCATTCAAAGAAAACAATGGCTCCTTCGCAGCATTTCAGTTTATTGTGAAAATAGCGTATATAAAAATGTTTGAATGGCTTCATACTGGTTAACTGTATTTATTCTGCTTTATGGGGGGATGTATGACTTTGTTACTTCTCAACCTGTGTATTTGTTTACTCTACGTTCAGTTTTCTATAAGATCATTATACTCTAAGAAATGTCCATGAATGTTTGAAAGACAAAACAATCTCAAGGAAATAGGTACAACAGTGTCTCTGTTCGTGTTTAAGCTTAGTGGTGAGCAAACCATAAAGGTAAGCTTAACTTATAGCATAGTGCAGAAAAACAGCTTGAGTCTAATTTTGTGCTGGTAATTCTGTTCTAATTTCTTTTTAAAATTTAAAAAAAAAAGTGTCAGAGGTTGCTCATTTGGTAGCACTTGAAGGGGTTTATCCTTAATTATACATTACATGCAGATATGTGAAATAACATGGCTCAGTAGTCTTGGATGGTATCTGCTAGTTTTGAATCTAAGGGGTTGTTCCAAAGTGAAATTGCTAGCTCAAAAACAGCTTCCTCATTAGAAGATCTGGATCATTGCTCAGAGTTGATCTTGACACATATTTGTGAGAAGCTCAGTAAGGCTGATAGTTTGCTATAAAATAACATAAGAACAACAAATACAATTTTACTAAGTCTGAAGAAAGTGGCTCATACAATGTAAGGAGCAATTAATAAAACATTCCTTCTCATTTTGAAAACTGTAGTCTGTCATTTTACTCTCTTTAATAATAATCCTCAACACTTTAAATAAAGGTGGATATAAAATCAAAAGCCATACTACTTCAAACTCACAGTCCAAGACCCTGAGCAAGCTGATGTAACTTTGAAGTTGAGTCTGACTTGAAGATTGACCCTGCTTTCCACAGGGAACTGGGCTAGATGATCTCCAGAATTCCTTCCCAGCCTAAATTATTCTGTGATTCTGTGATGACTGATACTCTGTGTGTTCAGAATGCCTTGAATTTGTTAACTACCCCTCACAGTAGCCCCAGATAGAATATTTTATAAGGTATGCTGCCTCTTTTGCAAATGGACCAGTTATTTTAGCCTTGGACTTCACAAGGCTATGCTCTGTGGAAGCAGCAAATCTCAGATTCCTGTTTAGTAGCCTGGACCTTTTAGAATGATGGAGACTACCATTTCAGCCACCCTTCTCCAACCAGCTAAGAGATGTCGCTACAGCACATTTGTGTGTAATGTGTGAAGTTTGTGCGAGTCTATCTGATCAGTTCAAGAGAACCATACACCTTGTCATTAATAATAGTCTTAAAAAAAAATAAAGAAAGAATTCTAGCCTCAGTGGGTTATTGCTACTGCTGTTGTTCATTGCAATTTTAAAATCAGTAATGTATCCTGTTGCTTTAAGTCTTGTTTATTTAATAAAGAAGTCTTGCACCAGTAAGTTAAAAGATGTTCCTTATGTTAGGGATAATGTAAGTGGTTTAAATATTTGATGAGATTTTATATTTAGAATCACGTGGATCGTAACCTTGCCTCTGTTACTGATTTGTGGCCAAAGATGACCACATAAGATTCAAGGTAACAAGCAGGAGGCAGGGTAAAGTCTATCTAGCTGTATTGCTTTATGTGTTTTCACTTGTTCTGTTCCGTTCCTGTAATACAAAGGCCATCGTTTTGATGGGAAGTACTCCTTGAACTGTTTTAAATGCTAATTGTTTTTCTCAAGGACCAATGGAATGAGTTATGAAAATTGCAAAAGATTGCCAGTTTGCTTGAAGCATGTTGGTAACTGGGAAATAACTACATTCCCATTCCAACGTGAAGCGTACTTCTTCAGATTTCTAAAATGTAGTAGTATATATAGAAGAGGTCAGAAAAGATGAGCTTTTCTTGAAAAGATTGTATAACACATCTCCCACACTTCTCTTCTAGTGACATAATTCTAAGATTTCCAGGTTTTTTGAGGTTCTTGGAGTTGCGTGTGTGTGCGTTTTGTCTTTTCTTGAATGAATGTAGATCCAATAATTAAAATAGCATAGTAGTGAGCTAATCTCAGAAGAGTACCATGTATCCAATGGAAGAAATGCCTGAGTACATGCTGTGCTATTCTGTGAATGAATTATAGATTACATGACTTTCTGTAATGCTGTGCTTGCCTTGAAGTTGTCAGTTGGCAAAAGTGATGTGCAGTGCATGTTGCCTTTAATAAAGGTCTATATAACGGCAGTGCTTAACTCTTTGTATGAAGATGCACTTCATTTAGAAGATTTTACTCTGTGATTTTAGAAATACAGGCAGGCCATGACTTGGAAAGCAGCTGTACAAAAAAAAAACCCCAAAGTATTTATATTTTGTATAAATAAGGAATGTAAGCTTGAATCTTCAGGAGAGATGTGTGTCGTGGGCAGATGAGCAAGCACCTGCTGTGTTTCAAGTTGCTCATCTATCTGTAACCCCCCTAGGCACTAGACCATCTTGTTGTCTTGCAAAATCTCCTTTGCACAGCAGCAGAGCTGCTTATCATATTTTTATTGCCTTTGTTCAGTGTGATCCCCTCTAGAGATGGGAGATAAAACGCGGTGGTGTCAATGCACACAGAAAGTTTGAGTCCAGCAGTCTTGGGGTCACACATAATCTGATGAACATGGCGGCTGTAATGGTGGCATCAGGCAGATTAATGCGGTCTGTGCCTTATGCGAAACTGCCACAAAGATCATCCTGAGAAACTGAGACGGTTTCTTCTTTGCATGCTGCTTGCTTCTCAGGGAACCAGGCTGTCCCCTGCACGCTCAGCAGCACCTTCGGGTGGAAGCCAGGGGAGCTCTGCCTGCCATTGACGGGTGAGAGGGGCCCGCACCATGGCTGCCAAGCCAGTGCCCCAGCCTAGCAAGCTTGTCCTTCCCCGGCTGAGGAGGGTTGGTGGTGGAACACCTCCTGCCAGCGGGCCGTTAGCTCACCTGGAATGGAGCTGTCCTCTTCCCCTCTGATCGTGGTTGTCTTGCTGTGGAGAAGAGGAAAGCCATAGGAGGAAGGGACCAGTTAGGTAAGAGGCACTTCAAAGGAAGACTCAGGTTTGGATTCCCTCCTGCCTATTTGTTCACAGACCCCACAGATCTCATGTTTGTCTTTGTCCAGCAGGAAGAAGAGAGCAGTTTCTATCTATGCTAGCGGTTAAAAAATTCTTCTGGGTAATGGGAGCAGAACTTCAAATCTGGAGCCGGAGCTGGGAAGCAAAGACCTTGCAGCTTCTGAGAAGTCCTCTCTAGTCCCTGGTGTATTGCAGCTAAAGAGGCGCCTGCCTTTCCTCCTTCATTAGTCATCTGCCATCGTTAGACATTAGCGTTTTGTGTCTGGGCAGGAAACAGGTGTACCTAGGTTTGCCCCAGTAAGCTGTTTTTTGACATGTCTGTGCGCTTTTTTTCATTGGCTGGCTCTGAATGACTCTCCACTTGGCATCAGGAACACTGAATCATCCTACAAGTGTCTTGTACAGTAAATGGAGAATACCCTATGCCTTATGTGGAGCCTCTGAGTAATCCTTAGGAGGCACTTAGGGGTTTTGGAACCCAGCATAAAATGCTCAAATACCTGTTGGGGTGATGTCAGAGTCCTGGTGAATTAGAGCTGTGAGAAAGCCTCACTGTTAAGCCCACCTGTGTTGTCCAAGACTTGGATTTTCAAGGGCTTTGTCCTGTGTGTGGATGAAGACCGATTTCTTAGGGAACAGCTCTGTTCATAAATCTCCTGTTGAAGAAGCAGAAAATAGTGTTCTCTTCCACAAACAGTTTCTTTTCTAACCTATCTGTGACTGCACATAATTACTTGATGTGTTCGAATTCGTGGCTTTTTCAGAAGAAAGCCTTGGTGTAGAGGATTTGAGTTCTGTCTTAAGGAAATTATGTGTTCAGCCGCAGCTGGCTGATTCCCACAGCTCTGATAACACTTTTTAAGCATCTGAGTGACTTGAGGATCCACGTGCACAAGTCATTTTTATACGTTAGAAAAGTCTTATTCTCAATCCATAAAATAAAAAGAAAAGGTAAAAACCATTGTATGTCTGTGCAGCAGCTAGCAGTCATAAGCATACTATACAAACTGACAATGAGCAGAAAATATTTTTTTATTGCAATTTTTGTACAAGGCTCCACTATGGAGCGCTGTTGCTAGAGCACATTACTGGGGGTTTGGTATGAATCCTGCTAGAAACCGCTTCTCTGCAGTGTGCAGAAGTGTACACTACGGAGTCTCAGAAGACTGTAGTTGTGGTGCTGGCTGTATGAGAACAGAGGAGTATGGACTGAGTAACTTAAGGACACTGGGCTCTCCAGCTTTAGCCAATGTCCCCTTCATCCAGAGCAGAATTTATCTGAGCAGCTCCTTAAAAACTGTCATTTTGGCTCAGGTGAGCTTCCAAAGGACTGACTTCTCCATGGGATAATTTTATGTGAGAACTGAATGGCCACTGCAGTACTTACTTTACCTTGGTATTTCCGCTGAATTCGATGGAGCTTGGCTTTTCACAGAAGTCTGTGCGTCTGATTGTGCTGAAGAAAGGAAATCTTACTGATCGTGCGACAAATGCACTTTTGGAAACTAGATTCTACCTTTGTGTGTTTATATGATTGCTACACTTTTTAAAATTTTGTTGGCTATTTGATGGCTAAATTGATGAGTGTTAATAAACTTGGAAATAATTTTGAATATGAAGCAATTAGGAATATCTAGCTATCTTATTTATCTTAGTTGATTGTTATGACATTCAGTGGATTATATTTAATTTCTTACGTGTGGGTGCCTCAACTTTCTTTGATTTACTTGACACATTCTTTCAGATTCATTATTCTTGAATTTAAATGCTACATTACAATTTCTAAGAGTATTTATTGACTGATGGCAGGTACATAAGTGGAAGCTTTGCAATGAATCAGAGAAACTTACCTAGGAGTGTTGTGTTTTATTACTTACCAAGGTTTTGCTTAGTGCTAGAAGGAGGTCAGTGATTACCTTCATCATGTAACAGCTGCATGTGTTTTCTTACTTTAGCCTCTGAGAAGAGGACTCAGTGAGAAGCATTGTATGAAAGAAAGGAATACTTGATTGTTTCTTAAGAGCCTTACACACAAATGTTTCACATATTCTGCAGTGTGCACTTCCTTTACTATAGAATACTGTGCAAATAAAATATTTAATGTTGGGGGAACTTGCTGAAAACTTGAAATCTATGACAATGCCAGTCTTTTGTGTTGCTCTTTCTCATGTTAAAAAATGACCTAGTTATGAAAATAAACATTTTCAGAACTTCGAGATGTTTTCTCCTTCTTTTATGACTTTTCCTGATTTTATCCTAGTACTGAAATACTGTTTTGCCCAAGAAATAGAGCAGATAGAGCTGCTCTTAAGTAAAAATGAGTATACAGCTTAAAGCTTTGGGTCATTTCATTTGGGGGTAGAAGGGAGGAGAGTCACATATTTCAATGTGCAATTAACAAATTGTATCATTAAGAAACAGGCAGAATTTCCAAAGAGTGATGAGACCAAGCTGTCCTTACAACTTATGTATGAGGAATTAACTGAAAAGAAACATTGTCATCATGGTTTGGGGGTTTATTTATTCTTTTTTTAAAGAAGATGGTAATTTTAATAAATTTGCACCATCTATGTTTTGAAAATGTGTTCTACCTAGGTTCATTTTTATATATATTTCCAAATATTGAAATCCACATCCCTAAACTAATAGGCAGATTGTTGTAATAAAAATTATGCAAACACTATAATTACCATCAGAACTGCAGAATATATTTCCCATGGTTATAGACATTGTGATGCTTCTTGTGCTGTACAAAAACATGTTTGGATTTTCAGACCTAAAAATAGTATACATTAAGTGAGGCTTTTCTTAAGAAATCTGTCTTGAGTTAATGATTGTCGAAAATGTGTTAATTCTGGTTTTTAGATGGGATAGGTGGCAGTATCAGTGTAATTCTTAACATATTGCTAAAATGGTAGAACACTGGGAAAAAATCTAAAGTTATGCTTTCTGTTGACTCTACAGTTCTAAACTAACAAAGCAACTTAATTTGGACATGACTGTGAGATGACAGTGCTTTTTAAGATCTACAGGTTTATTAAGATTTATGGGAGTGCGATTTTACTGGTTCCTAACATTTTTCTGAGATAGTGAATGTGCGGTGTAAATGAACTGTAGCGATGTACAGTGAAGAAGACTAATGTGCATTCTTAAAGTGTAACCAAACTGTGTTTTGAATCCAGGAAACTAATAATTATCATCTATAAGGTCCCATTTTGCTCATGTTTATGCACGTTTCTGTCTCTGTGAGAACAAGCAGTCTCATTGAACTGCCGAGGCTCCTGAACTAGTGACTTATTTGCAAGATTGTTGCATGCCTAGAAATGGTGCAAGCATATTTTGGATATATTAAAGTAGGCTTGTGATGTTTATGTTCTGTGTACCAGTAACACTATGTAACAGAGCAATCTGTTGTTCTCATTTTGATGCTGTGTGTTATAAATCACTCCTGGGTAGTCCGAGGAAAGCTACAGATTTTTATTGTAGAAAGTGCACTGTGTTTGCTGTCTGTGGTTATATTGCTGTAGCTGTCTAACTTACTTCTTCCTTCAGAGGTGGTGATTCAGTTTTCTTTGGATGTTTGTTTTCTTTTGTATAAAGTCCAGTGGCCTGGATTTTTTCTTAAAAAAGAATTGCTGTTAAGTAGAGGGCCTATGCAGAAGATTTTACTCCCTTAATCCAACGTAAGCTTTATTTTGTCACCATATCTAATGGCTTTCAGAATTGAAAGTTAACGTTTTTCTAAGATGACAAGATGATTTACACATGCAGTTTCCATGGTAGGCAATATAGGATAATTCAGTCTGGTATTCTTTGTGCTCTAATATCTGACCTTCCTGATGTTCTTCAACCAGAATCCCTCTCAGCTGCAGCCCAAGGCCAAGGCTGGTAGCGTTGTAGGCGCCTGTGAATGGAGGCTGGGGCTGAAACAAAGAGGCGATTCCAGACATTGTGGCCCAGAGCACAACGTTCAATACCTGATACTCAGCTAGTAGTGAGGAACATTAAGAGCCTCCGTTTTGTCCTGCTGTCAGCATCACTGAGTAGGTTCTCTTACTCAAGAAATTAATTTTAACTAAATCAGTTCTTTTTTTAGTTGGGAGTGTAGGTGTCTTCCAACACTCGTTTGTCCTTTTACCTCCCACATCAGTACTATAGTAAGGTAGTTGGTTTATTTTTTTTAACCTTTCCAAAATACATAGATATATCTATCCTGGAAGTTAAACTATAGTCTAACTCCATGCTTGTATCATCTTTGCCTGAGATATTTTCACTTGTTTGGTAGTCTTGCCAGTGTGGTTTTGGAAAGCATATTGCTCATACTCAATGTTTTTTTCCATTTAGTTGCTACTCCAGTGTTGCACACCTTTTGTTTGCATTAGATTTTGGTGTCTGATCAATGTGAAGGTAACATTTAGTATTTTATTATTTGTAGTGGCTTTCAAAAATCTTAGTTTCTGAGTTTTTGTATCTGGCACTTTGATTTATTTAATCAATTTTGTATGGCTTTTAACTTTGGGGTGATAGGGATTTATGTGTCTAGCTTTTGTATCTGTGTAATTTTCTAGTGCAAGGATTCTTTCATGTTGTTCCAAAGTGGTCCATTCTGTTTATTTATTTCTGTATTTTATGTCTGTAATGCACTCTGATATTGGAAGAATACTTTCTAAATCTTTGGTACACTAAGCACTTGGTGTTTCTGAAGGATCCTTTCAACATTAAAAACCACTCTTCATAGTATTCCCGTCCATAACTAAAATCATATTTCCATCTCAATAATAGTAAAGCAGGGGGACACACAGCAAACTGATATTAGAGATTGCATGCTGAAGGTAGGAGAATGAGAGATTGTTCGTAGCCTTGGGTTTGGTCCACTAAGAAAACAAGGAGTAAAATAGCTTGGAAGGTTGAGTGCTTAGTAATTAAAATATCAGTTAGCAATATGCCTGGATTTATAAAAAGAATGAAAATAGATGTGTGTACTTGCAAAAACATGCCTTTAAAATAACTTCTATTTTAGCAATGCTTTTATAGCTCTTCTACTCACTTTCTTCTTTTAATCTCCTTGATCCTTGTTCATATAATATGTGAAAGCTTTTTGATGTTAATGCTGCCAGCCTTTCATTCCCAAACCCCACAGCTGCACTGTTGGTATCTTCAGCAGATTAGATCCATCTTGAAACTGGGTGTACTATTTTATAAGACACTTTTGCTCTTTTTGAAAAGAGGGTATGGATTTTTATTGTTGTTCTTATTTTAGTGACCTTAAGATCTGTAAATTTATTTTGCAAATAATTGATCTCATTTTTTTTGAACTATGTAATGCATTTGGACGTTTTATGCTGAATATTGTATGGCTGCTAGTATTTTCAAAGTAATGAGAGGTGCATTGGATCTGTAGCTCCTTTTCCCACATGCTGATGTTAGGTCATCTTCCTTGAACTACTAAATAGTAGTCATAAACAGTAAACAGTGGTCTGAATCTTTTCCTTGGTGACCATTATTGGAGAGAGACAAGGTGTTATGTACTCCTCTGCAAAGAAAGACAGCACAAAGCCCTTGTCTTTCTAAAAACCTACAGAAGGCCTTAAGTTACATCTTGGATGTTGTGTAGACCCATGATGGCCATCAGCTTTCAAATGGATTTTGTTCTGTGTGATTTATAAGACTACAAGGATATTGTTTGTAACTGCATCCATTATGTATGAAAATAACTAGAAGATACACTGGGCCAAATCCAGAAGTTGCTTTTGCAGGAAGAAAAGAAAAACTGACGCTTTAGGATAACACACGTTTTGAAATGGACTTCAGATTTCACTCAGTCTGCATCTAAGGATTGTTACTGCCTTTACAGGAGCTTGACTTGGTTTTAGTGTTGAAATTTTTTTTTGTTATTATTATTCCTTTGAGCATCTCCTTCCTTTGCCTTAGTTTTGTTACTCATAATATGTGTCCTTGGTACTTCCCAAGTGACAGGTGTATATGATGAGCCTCCATGCTTTTCCCTGCCTCTGTCATCCTGATGAGCTCAAGTAGAGGTTTGACTTTCACTCTCTTCTGTGAGGAAGTTACGACAGACTGGGGGTCAGCTAACACACGCTAGCTAATCCTGACCCAGCCTCAATTTCTCATTCTAAATTGGACAAAAAACAGGGGAACAAATTATTCAGTCTTACTCGAGTCAAAATCCCAGCGAGGCCAACTAAGCCTTGCAAAAGTGTGGGAGGTTGCAGCACTTTGCTCCTGAGTTACATCTGTTTTGTAAAGGTGTTTCACTAATTAGGAGAAAAGAAATGGAAAGCACGGTTGTGTATTTACCCGAGCCTTGATACAGCCGCTGTGTTCTTTATATTCTGCTGTTTTTGTCAGGCCTGTGGGCTTGTGTTACTGAAGCTGTGTTGTTATTTTTTTCCCTCTAGACTGGCAGATAGCTACTCTTGCTTTACTGTTGGGTGGTGCTGCCATCATCCTCATAGCTTTCCTGGTTGGGTTGATCTCTATCTGCGTGGGATCTCGGCGGCGGTTCTACAGGCCAGTTGCAGTCATGCTCTTTGCTGCAGGTAAGGAGATTATCAGCACCATTACGAAAATTTTATGAGAGCAGCCTCTGTGTTGTGAAGGAAGACGTGCCTTGTTCTGCATACTAATTCAGAGGCGTTTGGTTTAGTTCTGTGTTAACTCCGGTGGGGTTTTTCAGGATACTGGTTCTGCACATCATTAATCATTTTTGCAGTTGCACTATTATTAGTTCATAAACAGTTATTTATTTGCATTATATTTATTGTTTTGTGACGTACATGCATCAGGGGGGAAACTACAGAGGATAAATCTCAAAGTACCGTTTTTAACCTGTGACTGTGTGCTGCTGGCTGACCCCATTTTTATTCCTCGTGCAAAGCCATTTCTGTTATTTTAATGTTCTTCCTTTTACAATTTTAAAAGAGGAAAATTAATGCCCAAATGTGAACCCTTGAAGCCCTGCGTGTGAAAATAAACACGATTATGTTGCAAGGTGTTTATATATGACCCTGTGCCATTAGAAATTAATTTCATTGTGTCAGCTTGCTTGCTTAGTTATTAATTTAACAAGCTGTCACAGTGTAGTCCCTATTTGGTTTTAAAAACATGAAAATGGAGCAATTTATGTAAACTGTTACAAAATCTTAAGGGAGACCTATGAATCTGAATTGCCTGTAAGACTGGTCCAGTGAGGTACAATTACAATATCAAATCATTTCCTTTTGTACGTTCTGGTGTTGCGGGGCTTAGTCAGCACGGATGTTTCTGTTTCTCCTGAGATTCACCAAGCATGATTTGCCTTCATCCTGTCACTCATATCTGCATTGGAGCCGGCAGCTTAAGCCCCTTCTGATAGCCCATAATGAAGAGGATGACAGGACCTAGTCTTTGGGGTGTATTAAAAAAAAGCCGTTCACGAGGATATGAAAAGATAGGAGCGCAGAATTTGCAGGGTGTTCTGGAGTGAAACAAAGCTCGGGGGAAGGCTCCTGCTGCCCCCTGCTGCTAACGTTACCTTGGCCGAGCCGCAGCGCTTTGAGATGCACTTTGATTTGCTCAGGAGATATTGGTAGGTTATATTTAATTTGCTTTTAGGAAATGAGTTCAGCCGAAGTCAGATTTCCTGAGTGGAAATCGTATCTTTTTGTTCTATGTTTTTGTTCTACGCTTGGCTGAACAAATGAAGTAACTGGTGCCGTTATCTTGAAATTTGGTATTAATTCTGAGATTATAAAGCATGCCGGGAAGTTAACTTCAAAAGAAATGGGATTATTGAATTTCTGTAGTGATTTCTTATTTGGCTTTTGACTTAATTTCTTGTAAGTATAGTAACTTAGTAATTGTTCAGCCATACCCTGCCTAGCTTGTCATATTGCTTATTTAGTATATAGTTGTTTGTACTAAAAAAAGAAGCAAAGCAAAAAATTTCCCTAAATCCTGCTGTTTGGCTTAAAGCCTGATCTGTTCTCCTCTTTATAAAATTAGTTCTAGTCTTGGGGGAAGGGAGATTTAATGCTTGCTTGCATCAGAAATGAAATTGTATAGGTGTTCACCTCTTTCCTTTACCCCTGTGTGTGTGCACGTGCATTTTAAACAGCTGTGACCTGAACGATACAAGAAGAGAGATGATGAGGCCATGACAGCCTGCCCCATTCTTCTTCATTATCTGGCATATCTGAGGAGAACCCTTTTGGGATTTGACGCTGACATTGTTAGTGTCATTTCCTACCGAATTTGTCTTTGATGTCAGCTATTTTTAGAGGTGAATATGGACTGGCATATCTTGAAAGAATTATGGAAAGAATCTCCTGCTGAAGAGGGGAGAGTTGAGATTGCAGCACAGTGGAGTTTGTGCCTTGTGCAACTGTCTGTGGGTTCAAACCTTCACGTGTGGATTTCACAGACGATCTTTAAGGGTAACCGCCCCGACCTGCAAATGTGCTGGCATGACAAAATATTCGGTACGACTCTGGTTAGGTGCCTTCTCCCTGCCTCTGGAAGAAGGACACAGGATGAATTGCCCAGAGACATTTAAGTGATCTGTGTGGGTGTCAGGTAGAAAACGACACCATGTGGGAGAATGGACAAAATGGAAAAGTGGTTTCCAGGCACTTTAGAGTCCAAACAGTTGGCTCCAGGCATTTTTTTTCTTCCAGTTTTGGTTTTCTGTTTTCTTTTTTTCCCAGCTTCAGGTTTCAGTTAGTGACTCTGTAGGTGAGGAAGAAAGTTGACTGTCTGGGGCTGGAACAGATGATAAAGCAAAGAGACAAAAGAAAAATCGACACAGATACTGGGAATAAGGCAGCAAGCGATCAACAGATGTGAATGTGTTTAAAATACATACTGTCAGCTCTGTGTAATGCGAGGAGGAGCAGATAACAGAAAAACATGGAGCACAGAGGCAGTTGCAGGACGCACTTTTGCAGAGCCGCCTTGGCTCATACAGCTTTTTGCAACATTTTTGATCTAGTAGAGGTCACTGTCTTACATACTTGCTGCAGTGTCTTAGTGCTCATGCACCAAACTGGCCCTGAAAGCAGCATCTTTAAAGTCCAATCTCATAAACTTGTCAGTGTCATGATATAGTTACCAGATAACTGAGTGCTAAATGACTTTTAATTTAGAGGTAGAAAGAGAAAGTGTAATTGTTAAAAGTCCGTAGAAGCAAAGAAAATGTAATTTAAAAGATATTTGACTTCTGGGGCTGTTTTAACAATGCTTAGAACAACAGCCTGTTGAGGTTAGTAAGCTTTTAACACAGTTCACAGGATGTTCTTATGTGTATGCTAGGGAAGCAGTGGCTAAGTGAAAGTATATGGGTGAAGGAGTAAAAAAAATGACAGCGGACAGTGTTTGGAGAGTACTTGGAGGATGTATCTTTCCATTCTGACAGCGCAGTTTCTGTATTGACCCAGCACAGATGCTGCAGCCCCAGTTCGGGAAGCCACTGAAGAACTTGTTTGTATCCATTCATTTTAGGAAATCCTTTTTGACTTTGGATAGTCTTAAAGATGTGTCTGAAAGATGAGCATGTATTCAGGTGGTTTTCAGTGTGATCATTACACAGAATTGGAATACATAATCTTTTCATAAGATTAGGCGCTTCCCCTAGTGTACCCTGTCAAAATTTCTCCAGTGTTGTGCAGTATTTTCTGAGCTGGCAGACAAAAATTATATTAAAATGGAATAACACAAAGTAACACTTCAATAACTTTAGGATTAAAAAAAGTCCTGTGGATTTTGGTGTCCACATCAGAAAATCCACTATCCAAACATTATTCAGATTGTCAGTCTCAAGCACGAGTCCAAAGACTAGTCTGTAGGCTAAGTGGACGAGGAGGGGAGATGAAATTTCCGATGAGTGTTTTGTAAAGCATTATCACCAAAGGTGTGTAATGAACATTGGAAATCATTTCCCTGTACCAGTCCCCATCCAGAGGACAGGAGAGCATTAGTGTCCAGGGCTAATGAAAGGTGTCAGTTTGACAACACAAAAGAGTGCATGTGAGACTGAAAAGGTAAATGACAGATTTTGAATGTGCGAAGTGTTCAAGCGGTAGGAGAATATAATTAACGTTATTTTATTTCCCTGTAATTTCTCAGTGTAATTTCAGAAGGTCTTCTGTAGTCTGAAGCAGTCATCTTTTCTGTTATCTACTGGCATTTTACATTGGTGCTGGCTTTATAGCAATTCTCTGAATAGTGTTCATTCTTCTTACAATACTTAATAAACTGTAAAAAATGGCCCAGTCAGTGTTAAAGAAAGTCATTATTATGGTATTACATTGCATAGCATTGAACTTTCATCAGAGTATGCCTCGGGGCTGCAGATACCTAAGGATATGTTTAGCTTTGTGGATGTGCCCACCCTGCCTGTAATCAGGGGGCTGGGGTAGTTGGCAGAGGCAGTCACATGCTGAAGTCTTTAAAAATTGCTGGTGTCAAATGCTAGAAGGCAGTGCTGCGGTAAGGCCGTATCATTTATTTGAGGGGCAAAAAGGATGTTTTGGGCATTGCTGGGGTATTTAGTCTTTTGTGGGTGGCAGAACTAGAGGCCTGATTGTTCTTGTCTTCAAACCAAGTATAATTTTCACCTGCTTACCCTGGAAACTGTTGTCCCAATTTTCTGTTGACAGTGCGTCTGAATTTAAAAGTGAATGGACGCTGATGAAACTGAAATCTTCTTGTGAAAATTGGGTTTCTTCATCTGTGTACTTTCCTTTTCAGATTACTGCGTGTGGGTATTTTTGATGTAACGCAGTAATTAATAGGTTTGCTGAATTCCACTGCAGACATGTGGATCAGGCTGCAGGAGATCTGGCTCTCGAAGACAGTGCTGTAGAAACTAATGATTTTTAGGCTTTTTACTGCCTTGGGTTTGGTCTGTTTTATTAGCTTTTATTCATCATGAAGCATTTCTGACCCACCCTCTAAATTCATAATACAAGGCAATGTTCTGCCAGTTGGAATTTTAGTGACTGATCAAACTTTATAGATTCTTTGGTATTCTGCATAACAAGATCATTAATTTTGATTACAGTACACAGTAACGCATATGAAATATGTAATTCACTGAGGCTCTACTGAACATAAATAAGTATCACCTACTACAATGAATTATTTCTAGGCTAAGTAAATTATTGGATTCTGAGCTGTGTTTTCATAATAGTCGTTTATTCTTGCTTCTCTCTGTTTTGACTTATTTATAATTGCTACAGAATAAGTGATCTTAGTTTTGTTATTATGGAAGGAATAATAACTGCAAACGAAAATACAAAGGAGACAGAAAAGAAATGGGAAAAGATTGCTTTCACTGCTTATTTCTTGGGCATCTGAAGGATCATCATTATACTATTGCAATAACATTTGTTCATCAACAAGGGAGTATGGAAGAACTGCTCTGTTCTCTGTGGATGAAATGAACGTGATATTTTTTGCCAAAAGAGCAGTACTTTCAAGCTAAAAATGCACCAAGAGCATTTTAAATGTGAATTTCAGTTGTGCAATGTTCTCCTTGTTTTATGGAAATGAATTAAGGCTGCTTCTGATATTTTGGTCTTTTTTTTTCCTCTTTCAGTTGTTCTTCAGGTGTGCAGCTTAGTCCTGTATCCAATCAAGTTCATCGAAACGGTCAGCTTGAAAATATACCATGAGTTCAACTGGGGCTATGGCCTGGCTTGGGGTGCAACTATATTTTCATTTGGGGGTGCCATTCTTTATTGCCTGAACCCTAAGAACTATGAAGACTATTACTAGAATCATTTAATGAAAAGAGAAGTAACAAAAGGATTACCCCATCTTTTCTAACTCACAGTTTTTTTAGAACACTTGTGGAGCACCAAACAGTCTGCTCTGTTGATAAAATAGCCTTTGCCTTTTGGGTGTGAACACTATAACCAGCTATTACAACCATTTAAAAGAACTGCAAACAGTAGGATTGCTGATCTTACATAGGCAGATGCTGCAAGCTGCTGATACATAAGCTTCGTTTTTCCTGACAGCAAGCAAAAGGATCTACGTGACAGCGATCATTGTGAGAAAACTAGTTGGAATGAGAATGCAGTGCCAGCATCTGCTATTGCCTTCAGGGGAGCAGCTGGTACAGGCTCCGTTCAGAAGTTTCCCTGTATCATAGAGGATTCACATGTCTGATAAGCAGGCAATGGCATCTTGTACAATAGGCTGTGTCGGCCCCTTGTTACTTGCTCAAAAAAAGCTCTGAAGGAATTAGTTGCAAGTGACGGTGTTGAGGGCAGTGAATGTAACTGGTTAATGAGTTGTCTAATATCTGCATTCAACAGTCTTCTGGGAGAATAATAAAAAGAAACCCAACCCCAAAACCAACAAGCCACCAGCCACGCAGGATTTCATGAATTGGTAATTGCCATCACCGTGCCAGCTGTAGCAGATTGTTGAAGGAAGTCCAAACCTGGAGGCATGTGCCTCTGACTGTGTAGCTGGAAGTTGTCTCTGCTCTGAGTATTTTGCTGGGAGGGTGGAGATAAAGGGGAGTAGAAAAAGACCTCATCTGTCCCTGAGGCATCTGAAATGCATGAATGAATTGCAGTTGTCCTAAGTACCCATTTAACTCCCGAAAATTGTCATGAAAAGAATGCATATGGAACAAGTCTAGTTATATTTTTGAAAGGTATTCGTTAGTATAAATGAATATATATAATATAAATGCAGAGGGAGAGAGATGGTTCATCTTAAAATTGTAATATGAGCTGTGATGCAGTGGTTAAAATACTAACATTGTACACATTCTTGAGAGTCTTGGATTGGTACCTCCAATTTTGGTTGGTGTTAAAAAATAAACATAAAGTGGTTTGTCTTCTGTATATGCCCTTGTACAGACTCTGTGTTATGGGAAATGCTTAAAAGTTAAGCCATCAAGTTAAGGTAGTGCTGGATGAAATAACTACTTGCTATTCCATGTGTAATCTAGTACTTACTAAAAATTGTTTTCTAAGGCTGTTGCAAAGAAAAAAACTGCCATTTTTTAAAAATCTTGTTAGGTTGCGAGTGTCTCTGATCATCAGGAATACAGCTGAGACCCCATCATGTCCATATTAAACCATTAGCACCACGGGAGGCAATATCTTGTTTTTAAAGGCTGAGTTTATAATGGTCTGGCTGATGATTATGTACATCTAATTACTCCTTGCTTAGCATGTTTCCCACTTAAAAACATCTAGAGACTGTACACCTGAGATGAAACCCAAGATTAAATAGGGAGAACTTTTACATGAATTTAATCCGCATCACTTTTATTTTTGTTTACGATTTGCTTATTTGGATATTTTCAATTAATTATGAACATATTTTTATACAGTTTTAATCTTTAGAAATAACTATTTTTTTTAATGGAGAAATTTAAAATATATTCTATATGGACCTCTGCAAAAGCAGAAATGCTGGGGTTGGACATCCACCTCTATACAAACGGTTTTGCTGGTGCCACAGAAAAGACTGCTGAATTACTTGGTGCTAAGGCTGCATCTGCAGTGTCAGTGCCAGTGCCACCGTCCACAGGGCACAGAGGTTCTGCAATGACCGTGGGCGTGCAGGGCTGCCTTTAGGAGGTTGTTGTGAAAGTATTGCTGATGTATGGAGGTGGTTTATAAAACTCTGGGGCTCTCTGGAGTTAAATCTTTGCTACCGTGGCAGAATATTCCATATCAACAGTCTTTCCAGGACCAGTGGTGATTAATTAGATTAGATGGAGCAAAATGATAGCTTGACTTGAAAGGGATTGTGTGGCAATGCCAGGAGAACAAAAAGGATGGGAGAAAAAATTATGTCCACTTGTTTCACAGGTGCCAGAGTGTCTTTGGAACTCTGATTTCTTTTTTTCCTGAGACTGACTTAAGGCGGATATTCAGTATATAGTTAACTCTGTATCTTTCTGAACAGCTGTGTAGTTCTGCTTTTATTTAGCAGCATGGAGAGCGTTGTAGTTTGGCATAGGACTTAGGTTAACATAGAGAAGACCACTGTGAGAAGATTGCTGTACCTTTCTAGGGGGACGGTGTTTTGGTGCTGACACTGCGTGGCACTTTGCCTACACTAACAGGAAGGTACAGTGCTGAACCCATATCGTATCCACTAATTTATCAAATCATTTTGTTTTATGTAGAGTTTGAGCAAAAATACGGCATATACAAATTAATGGCATGAGCTCTGAAAGTCACCCGGCTGTTAATATGAAAGGTGTTCAGGCAAAAAAATCTACAAACATGAATGCCTAAAGACAAGGTTCTTCATCCATTTTGGCATCAGAGATCTGATTTTCAGTCTCAACACCTGCTTTTTCTCTTGAAGATAATGCAATCTATTAGGACACACCTCTCAAACTCCTCAGGTCCTTTGCGTTTGGGCATCTAGTATGTGGGTTTAGGTACCTACCTTTAGCTTATGTTGCTACTGCCATTTCTTCCCCCCCCCCCATTGCCAGTTTTGGCAAGCGTTCTGTTTCTCAGCACTGAACTAAAAGTAAATACAACATTATGCTGATTTTTTTTTCCAGACACGAAAAGGATACATATCTGTCTTGAGTGTACGTATGACAAATTAATTATTTTGTATGTTGAGCTTCTGTCATGCCACCATTATTTCAGTTGTTTAGCTTTATCTCACTGGCAGGATGATTCTCTCACACAACAAATCCATTGTTTTTCTTCCAAATATATATGAATAAATATATGTATAGCAAACTTGCAAGCAGGGCTAGTTATTTGTATTTTTTAAGCTTAAAGTATACTGTCTGGTGCTGACAAGTACCTGGCACCTCTTCTGGAATTCTTGCACAACTTCGTTTAGCTTTTGTAAATTTTCAAAACAAATATAGAGAGACCTATGTGTTTGAAATATAAATGATATATATGGATTAGCATGTAACTGTATATTATTAAACATGCAATGAACTGACTGGTAAGTGAACTCTAATCTTATGGCTAGCAATGTAATTTATTCAGACTGTATTTTTGTACAGAGCAGTGCACACTAACCTATTGCCTCTGTGTCCTCTATAATGCCTAAAACTGTGCCTAGAAATTTCATTTTTGTCTTTAAAGGAAAAAAAAAAAAAGACAACTAAATGCTTCATGTTGTTGATGGTATTGGTTTTTCTGATGTTGTTCTTTATTTATTTTTGAGAAGTGTATGGTATGTTTATTAAATGAATCCATCAAAATACGATTCGTTTTAAATGGTCATTGTTAGCAGGGAAAGACACATGTTTTTTTATCAAAACTTTTAAGTTTGCAGTTTTAATACCATTTCTGCATTTCACGATTTTTGTAGCTTACATAAAATTATATGTGAAAAAGTAACTGAAATAAAAAGATTGTTACACTAACAAAATGTACCTGTTTTGCTCTGAGTAGAATATGTATGCAGCTGAAATGGCGTGGTTTTCTGTTGTGCAGGCTGAGAAGGAACAGTCTGCTTAGGCTAATGAATATGCCAGGTATTCAGTTACCACACTAAAGGAGTCTTACCAAAATACATGCAGAAGAGAGGGAGGCATGCACGATCTTGCTGATGTAACCCCTCCGTCTCACCTGGCCATAGCACAAGTAGCACAGGGTCCCTGTCTGGGTGTCAGGCAGCCTGTACTGCCTTTATGAAAATGCAAGTATTGTAACATCAGAAAACCAAATTGCTTTCAATGTGGTAAATAGCAGGGCCATGTGTTGAAATGAGAAATCTGTACTGAGCACATTGTTCCAGTGGGGGAATTTATTCGTTATATCAGGTTTCTTTTTCACGTTTCCAATGACAAAGACTTTTTTCCATTTCGACTCTGAAAGCCAGGTTACTTTCCACGCTGAAAAAACCCAAGATGCTGTTTTTGAACCTGAAACATGGTGTTGCAAAAATGGAAAAACATGTTTAAAGCACTGAAGATGTGATACTGTGTTGTTTCTACTGTTTGGTAATGTGCTGCCATCCTGTGCATTGCTGGGTACCTCTCACGTGAGAGGCAACAGGGCGAAGGAGAGGCTGCCAGCAGAAAGCGAATGGAGAATTGAGGGGCGAAGCCTTGGCTTTGTTGGACTATCGCGACGAGCGAGTACAGGCACGAGGGTGGGGTGCACAGAGTGGAAGTCAAGTAATGGAAAAGGAATTCGGAGCAGGGGAGTGAGCACGATGGGCAGCGGGCATGGGAGGAAGGGCGGGAGATTTGTTTGCTTTTGAACTGCAAGTACAATGAGGGAGGAAGGTCATAGCGAGCTATGAACCCACAGCCACTGGGGAGCGAGGGAGCAAGCTGGAGGTGGTGGAAGGCATATTTCTTGAAATCTGCATTAAAATTCTGGTTGTAGTAAGCGTGGCCTTAAGAGGCATGTTGTCCAAAGGTTTGACCTGGGTTTAATGCCCAAATTTTAGGTCATATGCATGCCTTCGTTTTGGCAAAAGCTCAGGGGCCCCTTGGCTTACCAGAGGAAGAAATTAAGCATGGGGTGAGGGTGCCTGACTCAAACCTTGTCTATCCAAACATGCTGAATGATAAGACCACTGGCCTGGCGTGAGCTGGCATGCCCTCGGTGCACCAAAGATATCCCAGCAGACTTGACAGTCTTGAGCAGCATCTCACAACATGTTTGGTATCCACCAGAAAAGTAGGCCTGCGCTCTGCTGCTGAAGGAGATGAAGTGTGGCGTACACTGGATGTACGGCATGTTGTGAGCAAGAGAGAAATGCATGGAAGATAGTGTATGAGCCCAAGTTTGTTCCTACCAAAATGCAGTTTGAACACGAGCAAGCTACAGAGCACTTGGTGGAAACAAATGGTTTGAGGTCTGTGAGTGATGCTGAAAACTCGAGCATACAAACTTGGGCAAACCTAGCCAAAGCAAAACTCTTTGGGACTTTACAAAATCTTTTAAGTTCGTATTTTCGTGTTTTGTCTGTGGGCAGGGAGTTGTAATGCTTGTTTTTTTCTGTACCTTGTAGGAGTACTTCCCAAGTCAACGTTTTTGTGTTAAATGTATAGGTGCTGTGGGATTTTGGAGATACAGGAGATTTTTCTGCTGCGTTAGTGACTTCCTGGCACTCTCTTGATGGAAAGCAGTACCCTTGGGCTTTTCAAGCAAGCAGTAGCTTCGAAGGGGAGTTTAAATCTTCCAGGTATCCGAAAAAGCTGAGTGTTTGTCTAGAATTTGATGCGACCAGCATTTCAACCTACAGCAAGGCTGAGTTTTGTGATTTTTCTTCTGCTCAGTTAATAATTTGACCAAGTTTTTTTGGTTTGTGGGGAGAAACGCCGGATGCAGCCAGCCAGGTGGAAAACAGTAGTTCCCCCACGATAAAACGAATGGGTCTGCGATCCAGTAAACCATTGCCTACACTTGGAGCGAGTGGTTTGATTGGTATATGGAAACTCATAATTTCTATGAGGAATATATGAATGATTAGTGAGTGAAATACAGGTATTCAACTAAGTTTTGAATTGTAATAGCAAGATCACAAAAGAGACATTCAACAATATCTGCTCTCTGCTATTGCTTATTTTACTTCTCCATCCTTCCTTTCTTTGTCCATTTCTTACGCTTTTTCTGAGCCATGGTATCATCCTATTAACCTGTTGCACTATAAGATTTGATACGTAAATGGACAAATATGTTAGGCCTGCCACTTCAAGAGAATATCTAAATGCACACAGCTAGGCAGCAGGTGTTCGTGGCGGACAGGAGCCAGGGACATGTTATGGCTGCTGATGGGTTCATCTTGGTGGAAGCAGCGTATCCTGGGACAGATGAATGGTGACTTCTGTGTTTCAGGAACAGCGGTATGAGTTGAGTTTGATTCCTGAGCTCATTGCAGATCCTCTGCCTTGCAGCTGCCTCCTACGAGAGGGAAGGTAATCATTCGGCACCTTTCTGTCAAAGATGCTGAAGAGTGATATGGCTGAAACACCTGATGTGTGACTACTGGGACAGGCAGGAGAACTGGTTGGTGTGTCTGGTCATGGTTACCATAGTGGTACCATATATGTTATGTCATACTGAAGAGTCTTTACAACAGGGCAGCAGGGAGGGGGCTTGTCTGTTTACCTTTTGTTCTCTGGGTGGGATCTAATGCTCTTCTGAAAGGAGACTGCCCTTCCCCTGGGTCAACTAGACACGCTTGACGTGGATAACATTTTGGAGTTGAGGGTAAAATGAACAGAGAGTGAGAGAGCTTGAGTGAGCAGTAAGGAGGGATTCTGCTGCCCCATGTCAAGGTGGGAGACACCTGGGAGAAGTAGGTGACCTTCCTGCCTGCAGAAGAAACAGACCCAGAGCCAAACTTCAAGGGTGACAAATACTACAAGGCTCCCAAAAGATCTGTAGAGTTAGTTTCAGCTCCCTGAGAGGTGCTGGGATGCAAAGCAAGTTTGAAGTCTTTTGTCAGCTGAAGCCCTGGACACACTGCCACCGAATGTAAGCTTCCTTCAGTGCTATTGCCCTTGTAGGTGCCTTTGGTCACCTTGTACCTTCTGAGCATCTCTGTGTACTGTGTACCATAAGTAAAATCCTGTCTTGAAGGGAGATGTGTCCCACTGTGCAATGAAAGTTAAGCTGGGCAGGACACGGTGGGATTTGGGGTGGTCCTCAGTCCTGCCACTGTTCAAGATTAGATGCAGACAGCTGTGCCTCTTGGTGAATATGAAACTAGCTGTAACAGAGATAAATCATAATGGTACAGCAGGCTACAAACGAATTTCTGCAAGCCTTGGTATGTAACAATGATGAATGGATTCATAAATGCCTTCCTAAATAAGAGGAATATTTTCTGAGTGAGTCAGAGCTGCTGTGGGCCTAAACACTTACCTTTGTCTCCAGGTTGCTCTTCTAAGAGCTATCGCAGGAGGCAGAATCACAGCCATTATCTTAAATTCTTTTCACTGAGAACAAGTGATATTTTATTTCTCAGAGAATTTTACAGTATTAAAATTATTTAAAATTCTTAAATGTATTCATGTTGTGAAACTTCAACCCTTTTAAAATAATTTCTTAGCTGCTATATCTGTATTAGGTTTTGGTTTCTTTTTTTCCCTTTCAACTGCTTATGTATTTTTGTCATCAACAGGAAAAAGAAAGCTAAAATATTTGAGCCACTTGGAGGTTAAGAGAAATTATTTTGCAATAACAGGACCAAGGGGGACTAATTTCAGCTCTATCAGCTGATAACTCAGTAATGAATATGTCTGAGAAAAAGTGAAATGAATAGCAGCAGAGAAATATGGCCCCTCTTTCTTGCACACACAAACTTTGTTTCTATCGGTTCCCATTTCTTCCCTTTATGCTACAAGAAAAGAAACATTTATTTCAAATTTTGTCCTGATTATCATCTTTTGAAGTAAATATGCCTGCTGTAAAGCTGTATAACAAAGAACTTGTTAAACTAATATCAAGAATTTCTAATGGAAATGTTTAGAATACCTAATTTCCAAGGCCTAATTGGAAGCAACTTAAATTATTACATCAATAAAATTTGCTTGAGGGGGAACCAAAAGGGATTCGTGTAATGAAATAGGAAGTCCTAGCTGGAGAAAATTATTTTCACTGAGGGACATCTGAAAAGCTTTGCATCTGTTGGATTAAAAGAAAAACTACTGAATTATTCTGCATTTTTTAACACATGGACTTTTTAACATAAAAGATCATGCAACTTGCGAAAGGAACAGGCAAACATATTCTGAGAAGCGCAAGTGTGAACAGATTGCGCTCCCTTTGTTTGGAAACAGCCTTACCTGACTGAAGTGCAACGCCTTTATACTCCCTACTAAACACCTTGTAAATCTAACACGCTTATTTTTATGGCTGTTTTTAAAGCTGTGAGAGTGCGACAGCATGGTGGTTTAGGCCTCAGGTTTTAAAATGCCAGTTCTCTTGGGAACTGAAGGTGCAAATCCAAACTACACGGAGCTCATGCCTTCATCCTGGCAAAGTGCATTTGATGCTGTTTGCAGCCTGTGATTCTTGAGTCTCCTGGAGAAAAGCTAAACCCCCAAGATTTTGACTCTTCTGCGTCTGTACCAAAGAAGTCGTTGCAGCAGCTGTGGGAAGGGGGGCTGGGGGGAGCCATTTCAGTTTTCTTACAAATTCTCCTTCTCTGTCTGCAGTTATACTCAGACCTGTGCATGTCTGTGGGCAAAGGCTGCCCGGATTAGAGGGGTGTGCAGGCCAGCACCACTGCTACTGAAGGGCTTTGGCCAGCTGCGCTTACACTGTGAAAGCAACTGTGGACTAGGGAGTATCTGATTTTTCATTGCTTGAGTTGGTGAAGATTTGTGTGCATAAAATATGAATAAGTGAAGGTGTAACCAGCTATTATGGTGGTGGCTGACCAAGTCCCAACCTCTTTAAAAAATGTTGAAATTGTCACTAAAGGGACAGTGCTCTGGTGCATGTGTGTCTGTAATAAATGTCCTACACTCAAGAGGATGAAGCTTTTAGCACAGGCAAAATCTTTTCAGGAAATAAAATATATTGTAACATTTGCAGAGAAGGATATGTAACTCATATCCTAGACTTATTTTATACACAGATAAATGGAATACCATCAAACAAATTTATGCTTTCAATCAAAAATCAGAATATGTATCAATGGAGAGTATAGGGACACCATTCTGGGATGCTGTTCACACTATTAGTTTTTAGCAGAGCTTGACAGAAGGGAAAGTAGGTGGCCATCTTAGTAAAAAATTGAGAACAGGGAGAAAAAAAGGAGAACCTCACAACAAACTAGCAAGTGTGAAAGTTTCATTATTCATGGGCTACACATCTTTCCCACAAAAACTGGCAGTTCAAGAAGACTCTTTTCTCAAATTTGTATTTTAATGAGGAAGTTTTCTTGCTCATCAGGTAAAGTTTGAAGCTAATGCTGCTTTGCAAACCTTATTTTCTGAGAGATCTGAATAGATACAGGTTAATTATTTGCTTATGGTAAAGCTCTTCACATCTCTGATTCAGTTTTGTGGGTCTCCAGCAGCTGGAGCTCCAGTGAATAGCTCCACTAGTTCTTTTAAAAATCCCATTTTTAGTATTGCAGCAAAAATTTACAAAAAAGTCAGATCAGCAGCCTCTGCCTCCCAATGCAGTCACATATCTGCGGAATTCAAAGCACGGTTCTCTAGAAGCTGCTAATTGCCTGTCAATCATCTGGCACACTAGCAGTTCACACATTTTTGCTATCGACCTAGCAGATTAATAGTATAACCCAAACAAAGGAACAAAGGCTAAACTGTTCAATTGGGAAGGGTAATGTGTGGTCTTTTCAGGCCAAGATTAACAGAGAAACAGAAAAATGGTGTTCTTTGTAAAACTAAAGCTGCAGTGACCTTAACTCTGGCAAACAGACTGAATGAGTTCAGCACTATTTGCCAGCAGAACCTGAAACAGCAGTACTTTAAAAAAAACCAAAAAAAAACCCCAAAAAACACAACACACCCCAAACCTTATATTGAAAAATCATTCCAAGCCAAATGAGGTAAAATTAAAATGAATTTGGATTCCCTTTTAGGAGTCAGCAGCATAGCCAAAATGATTCACAAAGCAATGCTAGAAACTGTTGACCATTATGCCACAGCCTTATGCTGAATGTATTTTTAGTATCTGTGCGGGTCTATTTTCAGGACAATACAGAACTGTTTAAAAAAGAGTGTTTAAATTTTCCTCTGGTATCTTTGGGACTTGTATTCTTGGATTGAGGTCAATCAGAATAAGGGTACTATTATTACTGAGATTAATATTTTTGTAGTTACTCGTATATTCATCATAGCTAGGAATTCCAGTTGAGACTAGGACTCCAGTGTGCTCGCACTGAGCCAACACCAAAGGCGAGCCCTTGAAAATTTCCAGTCCCTCTACACTGTGGAGTTTCAAAGCCTCATAATTAAGATTGCAGTGAGGTTTGCCCTCCAAGTGGAGCACTGTTGGATGAAGAGTAAAGGGTGACTTGTGTGTGGGTTGACTGCTCCAAAAAAGCATTTTAGCTACCTTTTTTGACATTTACTTGGTGTGAATTAGTTATGATCTGGAGAGAAAAAATCCTTTTAGGTTAAGAGAAAATATACAAAATGGGCCTCTTGTTGTCTTTGATTTCTTTAGGCAGATTTTGTTTCCAAGGGTGTAATGATACAAAGCCTTTACCTTTGGCTTCTTGTTCCTACTCACCATACCCACATCCACAACCTCAGTTGTTCCAGTGTAATATTTTTCCAGGACTGCACAATACATTTGAGTCATTGAAGTGATCCCCTACACAATGAGTGGTTGGGAAGTGACTAGTCTCAGCCCAGACCCCTTCAGCAACAGAGCAGCAGGGGTGAGCACCAGCAAGCAGACAGGGGAAAACTGGCACCAGCTGCACTGCTGCAGCCAGTGCATCATATTATCACATCCTCAGTCTCTGTAGCACTGTACTATCACCCCCTCAGTCTCTGTATTGTGACCCCTTACTGAAGAGAGCAGATATTCTCTTCATGCCAGTTGTTGCCAGTCCCAAATAATATCTGCTTTCCAGGTCAGATTAATCAGAAGCCCTGGAAAATGATAAAAAGCAAGAAATCAGAGAGTCTAAAGTGAAAAATCAGCTATTCTGATATAGTCTGATCTGCTAACATGCCCAGGAGGATTCCCCAAAAAATTTCTGCAGCAATTGCTTAAATTCCATTTGAGCAGTACCTCCAGCCTCTGCATTGCTCCCAGTGGCTTTGGCTCAACTTGGCAACATCTTTCATAGAATCATAGAATCATAGGTTGGAAAAGACCTCTCAGATCATCGAGTCCAACCATCCACCTAACACCACCATGCCTACTAAACCATATCCTGAAGTGCCACATCTACACATTTTTTGGACATCTCCAGGGATGGGGATTCCACCACCTCCCTGGGCAGCCTGTTCCAATGCCCAAACATTTTTCTTGCTTGTAGTCTCAAGACGAGATTAAATCTTCATTTGGTGCCAAAGGGTCAGTTCCCATCAAGCAGTGGCCACATCTTCAGTCACCTTCTTGTGTGCCTGCATTTTCACATCTGTTCTGCTGTGCACCTGGGACATCGCGGCACCTAATCCCAGAGAAAATGAAACCCCCAGTCATTAGATTTCAGGAGGGTTCCTGTTCAGGAGGAGTCAACGCCTGCAGTTGGTGTGAAAACACATCCCTGGTGTCTTAAAGACTTGAGCTTCGTCACAGCCAAACAAAAGGAGGACTGGAGCAGCAGCGTACAGCTGGGTGGGCAGCCCGGTGTTTTGCAGGTGGTTCCCTCAGGCAAACACTCTGAAAATGCGGAAACTCGCTTAACTTTCAAAGTAATTCATTAATAATTCTTGCAACTAAATGTTCATTGGCAAGGCACAAGTCAGATAGCCATACTGAATATTTGGCTTTGAAATTTCAAGGCAATTTAAATTATCTGTGTGACTCATATTGCTGCCATTTTCATTCTCTAATTCAATGCGCATAATTCATAGGAAGATATTTCTAAAATGAAGCCCTAAGGTTGGATTCAAGTTTTGTTTTCTGTGAATATTCTGTAATGTTAATTTGAAATTTTGAATTGCTAGAGATATTCAATTCAGTAAAGTCTATACATTGGCCTATAAATTTTTAATGAGTTATAAGGTACACACCCTTCTTTAGTGAAGAATGCAATTAACACTGTTTCATCTTATAGTCATAAAAAATAGGGAACTCTCAGCATGGAATCAGAGTCAGGAGACTTTCAATTGCAGTTGAAGAAACTAAAGTAAGGACATATATTAAATGCAGGTAGAAGAATATTTCAGACCTTAGAAAATCAATTGAGAAGTAATGAACATTGATGAACATATAAAACTTGCAGAAAGTCTCATTTATTCATTGTGAGCTTCAATAAAGGGCACCTCATTTGTCTGCTACAGAGCTGGAGCAGGATGAATTACACTACATAGTGAATATTTTGTTTTGTGTTTTATTGATCTGAGGGGGAAATACAGATTGTACTGTAGAGTATGAACTGGATTCAAAGCCACTAAAGTCAATGGAAAGATTTCTTTTGACTTCGGGGGTTTTAGAACAGCTTACATCTTTGAAGTATAAGCTGTATAATCAATGTAAATTTGTTAAACAATCCCGGACGAAAGCGAAGAACATTTCCTGCCTGGCCCAAATGAACTCGCTAATTCCTAGCCTTTTCTTCTATGAACCTAATCCCATAGAACAAAATTAAAATCTTTAATTTAACAGATAATCTCAGATAAGAGGGATTACATCCAGTCTGTGTGTGCCCGTAGAGGCATGTGTATGCAGATATCCTCCCACCTTGCCTTTCAGGTGCTTATTGCTCATACAATATTATTGCTCATACAATATGAGCTCAAAAAACCTGAATTTTGGACAGAAATGGTTAGATGCTAGATAGGGCTTTTTCTGCCATCTTAGAACGACACTTCACAGGCATGGGTGTAACCCCCAAATTACTGTAACCTTAAATGCTCATCCAAATAGTGCCTAATGGCTCGTGCCTTGGAGAAGCAGCACTGAGGGGCATAGTTGAAGAGCAAAACATCCTTCTTGGGAGACCAAGCACCGGATGCTGGGAAAGAGACGAGGCACATCAGAAGGGGTGTTCTTTGTCTCTATGACTGAGCCTGGTTGGAACATCTCCAACGGGCAGAAATTTCCTCTTCTCAGCCTCTTCCCTCAGTGTTTGAAGAGTCTAAAGGTAACTCTAAAACTAAAGGAAAATAGAGACATCTCATGTTAAACTGTAGACAATGGGGAATGGATGTTGACTCTGTGGAGAGACTGATTTTAAATATGTGTTTCTTGGATATTTTAAGGTAGATTTCTTTTTTTAAGAGAAAATGCAGAGTAGGTAACATTTGGAAGAACTACTCCACTTCCAGTTGCATCTGCTTCTGACTGGCAGTATCTTGAATCAAAATTGCAGATTCTTCTTTGTGATATACATACAAAGACCATGAGACAGCTGTTTTCCTCATTACCCATTTTTCATTTTATTTCAAGAAACTGGAAAATTCTCTGCACTCCAGAGCAGCAGGACAGATTTCTCCTGACACTTGAAGGGGCACAAATAATGACAGTGGAGCTCAGCTTCTATATGGTACCATTTGACTTGAAACATCAGAAAGATAAGATAGATATAATGTGTGCTAGTGAGAAATTTATCACAAAACATTAATATATCACAAAGATGTTCTTTGTTCTCTCATTTTGACAACTGCACTTTGTCTTTAGTTACTCATTATGAAATATGTTAGTTCAAGGTGTCCACATGCGTGTTTTTAAAAACTCGTTAAACAGGCATTGGAAATCTCTCACTATGCTCTTTAGTCTTTGCTGAGAATTGATGAGTCCTGCTGAGCTTTGCTTCAATTTTGATATGTCAGAAGTGATGTGTAATTTGTTTTAGAAACTGATGAGGTTTCAGAAATGTGCTATTTTTGGAAGGAGTGTAAATTAAGATGGTCGATGAACATGTGGCTACTTGTACTTCTGCTCTGCAACTCAGTAGTAGAGATGTGCTTCTGGGAACAATAGAAAGTGCTGAATGCGTTTGTAATGTTCACTTAATGACAAGGAGAGAAAGAAAGAAGGTTTGGACTGCTGTGGAGAAAAGGATGCCTTTGGCAAGACGAGCAATTTGGTTCTAGAGCTGGTTTTCAGAAGGACTGTGGGTGGCACTGACAAAGCTTGGCACAGGAAGACTAGGCAATATCCTCTGTTCAGATTCTGATGCTACTTCCCTTGCCAGGGCTGCTAAGAAAGTAGAAATATGGTCAGATTTATACAGCCTGTCAGAGAACTGCCTTTTATCACTTTCTTTTCTCCACACAGAATCCCTCTGCCTCTGCTGGCTTATACCTTTCTTCTAGCAGACTGCCATCAGTCACTCAGGGGGAAAGCTGAGTTCTTGATGCACTAGATGCTGGACAGCTTCATCAGACAAGAGCAGAGTCAATGAAAGCCCCTCGTCTCAAGACATAATTTCAGGTTCAAACTTAAGCACTTGCAAGTGATATAAAAACAATCACCATAACTGCCAGTGTAGGCTACAGTCTGGCTCTAAATTTGCATTCTTTTTGGTGTCTCTTTACCAATAACAAAGAACAGACCAACTCATTCATGCTACGTATCAGAAAAGTCAGCTTGAAATAGTTCTTGAGTATTTCATCGTGTCATGGTCTTCATCTTTAGATCTATATCCACTTTTAAAATTTCCCACTACTACAGCACACAATGAATTTCTTGCACTTCAAATCTGGAAACAAGCCAAATCCTACTTCTGCTTGGGATGTTCTGTACCATAAATGCCAGAGGAGAAGAAAGCTACTATGGCTTAACCGCTTTTTAGTTACAGATCCAATAGTTACACTGAAGAGAGTGGAAAAGATTATGTTTGACTCCAGATACTGTAAATGACTATAGTAAGCTCAAATACCAAGTCAGCAGTTGTTCAGAATATCTGTTCCTGGTGTAGTCTGAGTCTACACATTAATTTTCTGGGAATGGGAAATGAAATTGTCCTCCCCATAGGTTTTTATGGTGCTAGAGTGATTTATCCACTTTTCTTTCAAAAGGCTGGAAGACTGTGAGATGTTGAACCATCCTCAAAAGAGTGATAGTGAGCAACATGTACAATGGAGCAGTAAAAGCAAGGAAAGCAGGGAAAACAAAGGAAATTACTATTATTATTATTATTATTACTTTTTATAATGATGATGATGACTGCCAGAGCTAGTTACTGCTCTGTAGTACAGAACGTCTCCACACCCTTCCCACGTTTTTCTCATATCCTAAATGTGGAGAATTATTATGTCTGCATCTTTTCTCAGCATATAGCAAGAGCATCATTCAGACAACAGGGATACTTGATTCCAACCCATACAGTCACATCCTGGAAAGGAGATTAAACACACTAGGTAAAACATTAATTTCCATGAGTTTGCTACTTGATTACCATCCCAAACTTCTGCAAGATCATGAAGCATGACGAAGAATGAGAAGAAAAAAGTTGTCTTCTGTATTTTACATTCAGCAGCAGCCACACTGCGTTTATCTACAGTAAAAATGCTTGTGCATCTGCTTTCTTCCCAAAGCTTCAATGCATACTAATTATTTTCTCATGTATATTAACTAGGATTTTATAGCTTTTGCTACTTTGTGCACTGTTTCAAATCTTTATCCCATAGCTTTTCTGCTATCTTGCTTGCTTAGAGCTGAAGATATTTTTTCATAAAAGTCTGGTGCAAATTCCTTTCTCTACATGGGCAGAGTCTTGTAATTTTACTAATACTGCATAATACAAAGACCATACTCTTTACACGAGCCTTAGATTTCCTGGGTGAAGTGAAGCACTGAAGTTTACTAAGGTGAATTGACTTGTTTTATGATGTTTCATTTGCCTCCAACCATCAGCTGGACAGGTTGGGTCCTTCTATAAATGCTAGGAGACACATTACAAGCCCCAACACTGATGATGACTAACCTTAACATCACACATACTTGGTGCATAGAGTTTACAGATGCTACAGGTGTTTAAATGAGGTATTTACAGCTCTAAGCTTGTTGTCCCAGTTCCACTTCCCACCATTCCTTGCCTCTATCTTCTTTACTTGAATCCCTAGTAAAACATAATCTTATTTGAAATAATTCACCAGTCTTTGATGTATCACCCTGATATTTATTGAGAACTTAGTCTGCCTTTCTCTTGCCAGTAAGCTTAAGTGAGAAATGTATTTTTTTTCCTGTTGTTCATAGGAAGAGAAATTCCTTCAGCATATCAGGTCATTATTAAAGTCAGCAATTTCTTCCTCTCTCTCCTCATTCAGCCAGCACTGGAAATATCCTTTTCTATATTACTGTTTGGTCCAAATAATATGTAATTCACAACTGGCATTAATACTGCATCTGGCCATTACACCTTCCTCTGCTTCAGTAGTTCTCTTTGTGGTCCAGGGGTTGCCTTTATTAGCAGGTCAGCCTGGGAAGTGAGCCTGCTGGAGAAGAACTGCAAATAAGGTTCCCAATCCCCTCCTAACTGTTCTGACATATTATCTAATTTTTGCAAGCCCATAAAACTTTAAGATGAGCACTACCTATACATTTAACTTTACAGTAGAGTCACACTTTGCTGATTTTGAGCTTCTTCCCCACACACGTACAATTCAAATAGACCCAGTTTTTAATTTATTGTGGGAAACGGAGGGTGGGGATAATATATTCCAGGTAATGCATTCGAAACATTTATCATTGGTAGTTAACAGCTAGAAGCTTATTGAATTATATGTTAAAGAGTTATTCACATTATCTTGTGTGGTGAAAGGGATGTGGCCTTGTGCATGGTGCTATGTGTGCATTTCGCTAGGCCAGCTCATCCCACTGAAATGCAGAATCAAAACCATGGCTTCTGTTTTAAAGCAGTTACGCTCAGTCCATGGCACCCTTGACTGGTTGTCTGTTTCAACAAATAATGTTTAAAATGAGGCTAGACTCTGGAAACTGTTTCTATAAAAGCATAGAATGGGGACTTTTCACATTTGCAGTGCCACATGGCACTTTCTTCATGTTACTTATGCATTAGTATTATTCCTACCTTCCCTTTTCTAGCCCTGCACCCTGCCCTTGGCAGTCAGATGCTGCCACCTGCAAGAATCTGCTACCAAATTACCTCTTCTTGGGTAATTTGAGACAGCTGTGGGTTTTTCAGAACTTGCTTTACCTTTGTTCAGTATAAAGAAGAAAGAACATCTTACAGTTTAGGGTGAGGGTGCATATGTGGAATTCCCAGATATCCCCAAAACTTCTTGTGTGATTCTGGGAGCATTCCTCAATTTTTCTTATTAGTCTTCCTCATTCTTATGATGGGGTGACAGTTTGGTACCTTTCTGCTTAATAGGGTTAGAAGCCAGCAGTAAGAAGATATACACCACATGATCAGATAAGCACACTAAAGAAGATCCAATGATAATTTGAGTAGACAGAGTCCACTTCCGAGGGCAAAACCAGCCAGAATTAGGTGGAAACACTGAGGCACATGGGAGATTTGAAAAGAAGTACCTCATTTACCTCTTTTATGTTTGCTGAATCCACAGAGCTATAATCACAGAATCATGGTCATCATGTAGTTTGGAGAGTCCTCTGGAGACCAGCTGGTCCAGTCCTTGCTCAAAAAAGGGTCAGCTAGACAAAGTTGCCCAGTTGAGATTTGAATAACTCCAAGGATGGAGTTCCCACAGCCTCCCTTGGAGCCCTGTTCCTGTGTCTGACCACCCATTTTTCTTGTGTCTAATTTCCTTTGTTCCAACTTGTGACTGGTACCGCTCATCTTTCCACTGTGCGTCTTTAAGAATTAAATTAACTAGCTGTAGACTGCAGTATATCCCTTAACCTATTTTATCTTTGGGCTTAACAAACCCAGATCTCTCAGCTTGTGCCCATATGCCAAGTGCTCCAGCCACTGTACCACCCTGGTTGTCCTGTGCTGGACTTGCTCTGGTATGTCAATGTCTTTCTTGTACTGGGGACCCCAAAACTGTACAGTGCTTCAGATATGGTATCACAAGTGCCAAGCACAGGTGAAGGATCACCCTCCTGGACCTGCCGGTTGCACTTCCACTAGCCCAGGATGCTGTTGGCCTTCACGACCCAATTGCTGGCTCACATTGAATTTATCCACCAGGACCCAAAGATATTTTTCAGCAAAGCAACTCCCCGACCAGTCATTCCCCATAATGTAAGCCCGTGCAGCAGGCTGTCCCATCCCAGGTGCAGGGGTTTGCTTTTGATTTTGTGGAACTTGGTGAGATTCTCCAGCCTGTTGAGGTCGTTCTGAACTGAAGCCCTGAACTCCAGTGTATTTTACTGTTCTTACCAGTCTGGTGTAATTTACAAACTTGCTGAGATTGCTTTCTGTCCTATAGTCCAGGTAATTAATAAAAACACTTAACATTATTGGTTCCAGTGCTGGTCCCTGAGCGATGCCACTAGTTACTGGTGACTAGATGGACTTTGTATTGCTAACCTTGATGGTGAACTTTTGAGCCAGGCTATTCAGTCAATTTTAAACCATATTTACTGTCTGTTTTTCTTGTCTGTATTTCCCTAATTTGACTATAAGGCTGCTGTGGGAAAACACATCAAAGACCTTACTAAAGCCAAGATAAACAACATCCACAGATCTCCCATCATCCATGCTACCAGTCATCACAACTGGCAGATGACTGGTAGAAGGCAATCAGGTCACTCAAGCACAATTCGCTCTTGATAACTCCATCTGGCTGTTCCCAGTCACCTTCATGATCTTGATATGCTTGGAAGAAAATAAGAAATTAAAGCTTTACACCTTAATTTTACTGAAATCTGAGAAACTGGTATTGAAGTGACAAAATCTGACTGAGTACTGATGGAGCAAAACTACTGAGCTATTTCAGACTAGAACTATATTTTGCTTTTAGCATTGCCCAGGCTTATCCAGCTAGCCTGAAAAAAACAAAACAACACTACATGCTGTCTGTGGTGGAAGGAGTCATATAACCACAGATGTAGCTGAAGGCTTTGGCAACAACTCCTGTATGAATAAGTTTAGGCTCCTTATGCACACACAGTTACTGCCATCCTATTGATTGATCTGAACAGATTACATCAGCTGAGATCTGATACCTTGAATTTGAAGTTTATTACGTCTGTACAGCTATTGAACTTTCCAAAGTGTAGGGATTGCAGATAATTTCATTTAGACTTACAATCCATTCTTAATCTTAACTGCTTTCTTAGGCTGTTATATTTAAATTCATATTCAAGAACCTCATGTTCCTTATATGAATGTTTCTTTTAATTAAACAGGATAAGTGTTTGCTACTGTGAGTAAAATCCTGAACCAAATAGAAATTGGATAGTGTTATCTCTGAGTGAATGTCTTTTGAGATAATTCCTGTTTGCACTGCCTCATTAAAGTTGTCTAGCACATATTTAGCTCTTTCAAAAGAAAAACTAAAGTAAAGCAAAAGACCTTATAAGTATTCCACTTAAACCCATTTGCTTGGTAGGGTTTGCTCACCTTGTTTATAATTATCTCTGCTTTTTAAATGTCAGTGCTATAAGGTTAACAAGTCCCACTTTCTACAGCAAGTGTATTTGAAGGAGCCCGAGTGGAACGCAAAACCCTTCCCTTTTCCCTTGGTGCTAAGGTGATACAGGCTGCTGCCAGCTGCACCTTATCAAGTACTGAGAACACCTTATTAATTCCTTCAGGTTTTGCACTCCAGTTTTACTCCTGCATGATTTATGCTATGGATTATATTAATGTTAAATCTATTTTTTAAGGCTAATTCACAAGAATTCAGTGGGATTTATTTCTGTTTATACAATTGTTGCCTAGGAAATAGCAGTGAACAGTCTCACTGCTCTTTCATAAGAAAGGCATATGTAGTTAGGGAGCAATTGTTTCCTTTTGTTATTGGAAAATGATTATTTTTTTAGATTGTTGTTTCTTTTTTTCCTAATGTATTTTTAAAATTTTTCTAAAGTAAAAATAACTCTGCTACTATCTGTCTAAGCACCTCCAGGTAGAAAATCTTCATTCTTCTCTGACACCTTTTTTATCATAAATAAATGCCACTATCAATGCAAATGCTCACAGTAAGGAATTACCACTTCGTAAAAGGAAATGCAGGCATGAGGCATCTGTATGTTTCAAGGGTCTGTTAATGTAAAGCAGAGCCATTCAGTTCTAGGCCACCCGTTTATACCAGACCCAAGTCAGAGGTGGTAAAAAATCTTTACATTCAGATGGCTGAATGCAAAGTGGCCTTAGCAAAATGAATGCTCTTACTGTCTAGTTTCCAGTGAACAGCTGTTAAAATATTAAATTGTTGTCACGACTGCAAATCCTATCTTCTTGTTTTTCCCTCCCCTCCTTTAGCTGAGAGACATTTCAGCAAAAAGAGAGTTATCCAGGAGTGTGGACCATGCCCCCTCCTCTCAGAGGTGCAGCAGGTGTTTCTTAGTCACCGTTAAGCTATGTTGGCTGGGGTGATGGTCTGCTTCTGTAGGAGAGGGAATTTTCTTTGTGTCTAAGGAATTAACAATAAAGTTCCTAGATTTGCTCATCTGGGTCTGTTAATATGGGTAGATCCTTTCTGTAGGGACCCACTCTTCAAAATTTGGGATGACAATTTTTTTAAGTGATTCCAGGTATAGAAGCTTAGAAGCCCAACTGAAGAGATCTGAAGAAAACTTGTTCTTTAGAAAGTGATAGATGATTTTCTCTAAAACTCTCTGACCAGTCTTAAGCAAGGTATCAAAAATAGCATAGGCATATGAGCACTGGTGACTGTCAAAACTCTTTGTTTTGACACATTTTATAGAGGCAGTGATCTATAGAAGGGCTACTGTGTATGTAATATCCAAAAATAACGCTCTGGCTTGACAAACCGTTAGCAAAGCTCTAGTGTAGAAAGAGAAAGTTCCTTTAATGAGCTGAAAATGAAAACACCTGTCCATTATTCATTAAGAGCTTCTCTATGCATCAGGTAAAGTTTTACACAGCTAGCTCAGTAACTACAAGGTTTCATTCTTACATTTGTGACTGCTGGTAAAGGTCTTCTGGTCATTCTGCAGTGTTTTAACATTGTGAATTCTGGGACCTTTTTGAAAGATCAGAATAATGTAAGGCATACTTCTATGTATTGCTAGAAGGATGTGGGTTGTCTGAACAATCAGATTAAAACCACAAACGAAACTGCATAGCTGCTTATGAGACAACTTGATGAAGTACTCTATGCAAATTTATTTAAATGTGTAGCCTCCAGCTCTTTTTTTGTTTTAAGATGAACGTAGTAGCATAGGTGTAGAGGGACCTTGGCTAGCTAGTATAAATTTCCATTGTGAACATCTTTATATGTCAGTTTGACTTATACTCTGTCACATGTCCTCCCTGTGCCTTCCTCCACCGTACTCCTTACAATCCCTCCAGCATGCTCTGTGTTGCCTCAGTTGTAGGAAATGTGTTGCCTGTGGTCTTCCAGTGTGTTCACAGAGCAGTAGGGGGTCCTGTTTTCATGCCACAGGGCTGACTTTCTTCTGCTTTCCCTGAAAAAAATGATTAAGCTTCCACTGTCTCAAACAAGATCCCCAGCCAGAGCATTTTTTTTTTAAGGGCACATTTTTCCTTTTGCCACCTTTTTTTCCCTTAGCTATGAGGTTGTGGGGATAAAATTTCATTCTTAAGACATTTACTTGGGTCTGTAGAAGCCAGATACTATCTGATGCAGTCTTTCTAAATGCTGAACAAACATCAGTTGCCTGAAATGCACTTGCGTACTTTTTCCTCCTTTTAATCCCCAAACAGAGGAGATGATGATGTTGAAAGATTGCAGCCAGTGGCTGTGGAATGCAACACAGTAAACTCAGCTTTGTCCAGCTTCCTTCTTGTCTAACTCTTCTTCTAAAAGAGAAGCTCTCTTTTTCCTCCCTCTTTTAAAAATTAATTATTTTCTTGCATGTCCTTGAATATTTTGATCTTTCAGTCATCCTGTAAAACCTATCTACTTAATGGGATTTAGGAGAGAATGTGGAAATATATTCCAGAATTATGATGTAGGTTTTTTGTTGCTTGCCAGATGAAGTGAGTTATTTGTCTCTACCGAATGTTTGTTCCTTAATAATGCTAGACTAATGTTTTGTTGTAAACTAACATCTCATAGTGAATGATCTTCGAAAAACTGTCTTTACTATTCAAATCTTCTTGCTTATGGGTGATTTGTGATGACTTCTCAGCAGTTTTCTACGCAGTGCAGTTCACTTATTTGGGAGTGCTACAAATCTCACATAGGGGAATGTGCCTGGTACAGTGCAGTCTGATGCCCTTAGTAGCTAAGTGGCATGTCAGCATGTAAAAATCAATTGAAACCTAACACTGGCATTGCCTGTAAGTTGGAGTACTCTGCAGGTACAAAACAATATTGTAAAATGTAATTCTGGTTGTGTGTTCCTCCATTTGTCTGACTCATTCTTTTTCCTGCTCTGCTGTGGCCATTACACAAATCAATCCTAATTCAGTGTGGATCCTAAAGCATTTTGTGCAAAGCTTCTTTTTAACTGGCTCATAAAACAAAAGGTAATATACAGCATATCAACACAATGTTGTCCTCTGAGCCAGTGGTACTTGCTGTGATCATTTAATGGGCTTCCTTCCCACCTCTCCCCCGCCACTGATTTGTGTTGGTTCTTTTGCGTTTAAAAAACAACCACAACAAGAAAAACACCCAAAAACCCTATTTTCCCTGGGAATCCCCTTTTCATCATTGATTGCCTTAATTTGATTTTTATCCAGCAATTCTTGCAAAACTCACTGTGTTAGATTATCAGTCTTGTATTTCTTCTAGCAAGGCTTAATAGGCTCTTAATTAGAGAGCTGGCCTCGTTCTGGATACGTGCCTCACCAGTTCTATCCCCAAGTACTATTTAAAAGTAAATGTAGTGATTTCTCGCTTTTGTTCTCATTTTTCTTTGAGCCGTGCAAAGTAACCCACAAAGTTATTAATTCATTGGTTTAATCATTGCATTTACTGTAGTATGTCATAGTTTCTGGGTGGACGGTTCAACTCTTCTGTTTCTGTCAGTTTATCATTGTCATGCATGACATTTTTGGCACTTGGTACTGTTGTGCTTGAAACAAATTCCACAAAATCCCAGTAGCAATTTCTCTGTATACTTCTCTTGCTTATTGGGGTCCTAAGTTGTGTTTTTTGCAACACTCCAGGTTTTTGAGAGCTGAGTGGAACTCCGGAAAGGTCTCTGAATTTCACTTTGCTGAACACCTTTTGCAGTCAAGCTTGTCTCACGTTGCCTCTCTGCAGCGATGATGGCAGTAAAAGGGGATATAGCTAAGCTAACTTTAAACTAGTTTCCCTGCTGCTGATAGCTCTGTGCTGCTAGATCAAGGAGCACTAGCTGTAAAACCCACTTGAGAAGCCAGGTAAACGCTAAGGAGATTAGCTCATGCTGAGCTCTGTACTGCTGTGGTTACAATGCCAACAAATGCTGAGATTGTCTAGTTTAAAGTGTGCCTACACAATCTCTGTCACCACAGTAGCTGCAGGACCACCATGTGCTACAGTAGGGAGAGAAAACCTGGGCTGAAAATAGATGTAATCACTGGCTGATTTGAGCGTGTTGTACTAATGTATGTCTTTCTTACATGAGAGCTTGGCTCTGCTTTCTTTTATGCCCATGGTTGACTCCTTTTCTGGGCAGTTTTAGGCATACAATTCACTAGAATTCAGACACTAATGCTTGTAAACAACCCCTGCCCCTACACCCAGAGTGCAGACAAAATGGTTAGTTTTGTTCGAAAAAAAGGTTAATGTTCCAGTATAAATTCATTCCCTGGTAGTATCTGTCCAGGGTCTTAAAAGACATTTGATTAATGTCGGAGTCAATGGAAACAGTGTTGGATAGTAAGCCAAAAAAAGTTTTTGATCCCCGCCTGACCTTACTGGATTGCTGTAGCTATTTGGTTAGAGCAAGGTTTATATGGAAAAGTCTACATATATGTACACAAATAGATTTTATCAGACCAGAAAAGGGGCAAACTACAGGTATGCAAGTGCTTCATCGGTCTAAAACAAAACCAGCAAGCTTAAAATACATTTGGAACAACACTGTTACTAATTCCTTGTGCAAATCACTTCACCTCTCGCTGCATCTTTTAATTTTATCTGTCTTTGTCTTGGCTTTTGAGGCCATAAACCTTTCAGGAAAAAGATGTGTTCTTTTACTGTATGTTTGTATAACCCACCTCAAGGAAGTGCTATACTTCAATGGTGACAGAGGATGTGGGCACCTCCCTATGCTACATTTTTCTATTTGTCATTTTCTTCCCAGTGAATAGGAGCTTGTTTTGCATGTCTGCAGCTGCTGTCAGGAGCGAGGTGGACATATAAAGTATCTGAGTCTTGCTCAGAGCGCCAACCATCACCTGGCTATTTTGGGCGAATTTTCCATCTGTCCAAGCTGGTCAAATGGTCAGTTTGGGAACATAGTGTGTGGTCAGAAGCACTGCTGGAAGTTTCTTGCTCCTGACTGCATGAATTCTGATCATGGATTGCTGAGCATGGTGAAAAAACAAAGGCATGTGTACACTATAATCACAAAAGTTTAAATGAGTTGATTAGTTATAGTAATAGTCGTAGCCCTGACAACATGAGGTTCACTGCTGCTTGATTTAACATGTTTTTCCACGCAGATTTAGCGGCCGGTGCTGAGCTCCACCTTACTGGGCCTCACAGGAGACCAGCAGCAGTGTTAGTTAGCTACAGTCATGGCTGTGAAGGCAGTACAGGGTACATCCATCGTCCCAGTGAGGGGAGTGAAATTGCCCTTCAGCCTTTAAGAACAGGGTAGCTTATTTGTTAATCAGTATTTCAAACAACTTGGGATCCCTTCAGCAAAGATTTCTAAATACGACCCAGTTCTTTTTGTATCACTGCATGAATCCATCTGAACACCTGCTGAGGTAAGACAGCAGAAACGGGCTCGCATACTTAGCCTTACTTAGTAATTTCCTGACTACCTGGCCCATGGAAAATGACTACCACAGTGCAAACTGGTCTGAGTGTAGGCAAGTTGCTTACCTGCCATTCTGTAGCATGAAAGGCTTTTGGAGCTCTCCTTTAACTGTGCTGTACCTGTGTCATATTAAAAAATGCAAAGCCAGTGCCTTGAGCTTTTTTGCTTAGCTCTTGAAACAAATGATGTAACAGAAGAAGCTTTGCACATTTTAAAGGAAACCTCATATAAATTCAAAGTCTGGATGGTCAAGTACTGTATCCGAGTACCTAGTCACAGAAGATAAAAGTATGTATGATCCGTGGTTAAAAGGCTCCATAATTCTTAACAATAAGACTTTCCATTTTAACACAGAAAAGGAATGACTTCTGTTGGAATATCTGTATCCTTCTATGCTGCCCTGTATTCCAACAGCCTGGGTATTATAGGTGGGAGGAAAGCAAAATTCAAAGTAACTTTTATTTTGGGATTATCCATGCTATTTTCCAACATACTAAATATTACATGGGATATTCCTACCTATCTTACACAGAAATACAAATAGGACTTCAGGAAACTTGAGGGAACCTAATGCTATTAACCCCTTTTGCGTTCTTGACTGCAGTATAATACATTTCAGATTAAATGGAATAGTATAAGGGATCTAAAAATATCTTCAAGGAACACTGACAGTAGATGTTCACTTGCAGACATTATTTATAGCTTTGGAGGTAAGCGGTAACTTGTTTCTTCCTTGTTTATCTTAATAATATATTTTTTTCCTGGATGCAAAAAATAAGCCAGTACCCATTGTAATTGCTGCTGTATTCCTTCTCATAGAGGAGATGTGCTGAGTCACTGATAAATAATTCGCTTAGGCCTGAAACCACACTACAAGCCAACTTTTATCTGCTGCAGATACATCACTCTTTCATTCACCTGCCCTGCTTAGGTCATTAGGGACACAAAACCAGAGCAAGACTGGCAATCCAGTCTAGTGGGAGTGAAGGAAAAGAGAAAATTTTTCCTCCTTTTTACATTATACTTCTGTCATAGCACTGAATTGTTCACATTATAACATGTCAAGTTATGTTATTTAGTATAAAGAGACATTTCAGTTTTACCCTCCCCAAACAGCTGCATCTGTTTTTTCAAACAATTACTGTTGGCTGTTGTTGGTAAAGAGCTTAGGAATATTATAAAACTTGAAAAATCACTGGGTAATTTTGGAAGTTGGGCTATTATGATTTAGATGTTGACATGGACTTGAAGCGAGCCACATGTTGCTCAGAAATTATTCTGAAGCAAGGAGTCCATTTTGTGGGTTTGACATCTAAGCTGAACTCGACACAAGAATTGTTCTCACCTGCTGAGAACACATCCTTTTTCCAGCCATGCCTGCGTAACTCCAGGTGGATCTGGTATGACCAGATATTGTGAAGAAAAATGAAAAAAGCAGTAGGTGACACTGTGCGACTGGCCTGAGACCGCCAACTTCTCCAGGACACCAACAACCACTACTGTGGAGTGCTGACACCTGGGATCTGCTGTTGCTCTGTCCCAGGATGTCCCTCCTTAATTCGGCATGCTTCTTGTGTGCCTGAGGTTGTTGCCCTTTGTCTCCCTCTGTTCTGGCACATCACCTATTTTCCGTGGGAGTGTGGCCATTTTGGGGTGACTTTATACAAACGGAGAAAAATGGATGTGTTTGGCTGCTGCAGCAGACTGCTACTTCTTACCCTAAAATGTGCCGTGAAGTGACACCAGTTCCCACTGTAATTTTTCCCTCTTTGCCTTATCTGTCATTTGCATGTCCTTGCATGTCTGCAAGGTTCACTGACAGATGCCTAGACAGCAGATGTTCTTGTGTTCAGCTTTCTGCTGAACAAAATATCATGTAGTGACAACTCAGACATCTTTTCTTCTGTAATTTAAATGCAGTAAATATGGCACGGAGTCTACCTTAACACTCACAATTTAGTGTTTTCTTTTATGAGACTACTAAAAATGTGGTTCTCATATGCACATTGATAGGAAAAACAGGCAGAGAAACAGACTGCATTTTGATTTTTCTCCTCTCTGGATCTGTTACTCAGTTGTTTTTTTTTGTCTACTAATGGTTGGTGGTAGAGATTTACCCAGAGTCCACAATTCATATCGTAGTTGCTTTTTAGTTTGCCAGCTGTTCATGGTGGCTTCCCTGAAGACATTTTTTGTGTGTTGTTCTTTCTCTGAGAAGCTCAGAAAGTGATGCTGGTGTGGAAAAGGAGGAAGAGGAGGGATGTGAGTGCCTCTTCCCAGCCCTCTTTCCGTGGTCTGTGCTTTAATATGAAAATCGCTTCACATTTCCTATACCTCCAGTTCTAGCAAAGTGTTTGGGGGAATCAGCATGGTCCAGTCTTTTCCAATAGGAAATCATCAGACCTTAGATATGGAAGGAAATTGCATCATCAAAAGACACTTGCTTTCAAAATGATCAGGCTTTGGTACAAATCAGCTTTCTTCTTGTAACTAGAGATATATATGGAGTTCATATTCGCAAAAGAAAATCAGCTTTGATAATTACTTCTTAACTAATTTTCTCCAGAATTATGTTCTTTTCATAGTACTTAGTATGATTTTTTCCATGTTTATTGAAAACATTCCTTTGTCAGAAAACTAAAGAATAATCTACCATTATATCGACAAAGGTGTAAGGACTTCATTGCCAACTTGTTCATTCCAGTACAAGTAGTTGTGCATTTGAAGCAAAAGTCATATTTTACTAAATTAATTGAGCTTTTAATGAATGAAAGTTCTCCTGAGCTTCATTCAAATGCGGGGTAAATATTTCTCAAGTGGTCCATTCTCAGGCAATACCACTAAAGTTGAATTTGATATGCCGTATGAAGATATTTAGCTCCAGAATATTTTCATAAAGAAATCTCAGGAAACAAAAAAATTCTATGTGGGAATATTTGCTTCAATTAGCTGCGTAAAATCTATTGTCTTTGCTCCAGGGTGCCCATTTTTCCATATTACAAACAAGATCTTATTCTCTCAACTTCGCCTACAAATTGGCATAGGTGGAAAGCTTTAATTGCTCCATCAATTTTACTGTTTGCTTTAGGTATTTATTGCCTTTCTCTTCGTTTTGTAATTTTTTATCTTCTCATTCTTTTCATGATTTAGGAATCTCTTTCCTGATGACTTTTAAGTAAAACCTATTTCAAAACAATACAGCTCAAAAATATCTATGTTGGCTGTATACAACTAGGCTCATTTAGCGCGTCTGTATAATGCTGAAAGTTTCCCTGACTTCTATAGATATTTTTCTTTTTTTTTTAAATAGCTCTGAAGTTCCAGGTGTCTCTTACAAAAGTATCATCATACCAGTCCTCTAGAGACAGTTTCTACAGAAATTTCTTTTTTGTTATTGTGCCCAGTGAGTCGATGATCAAGTATATTTTCACCAATCTACATAAGTTCTTTTGTAGCTCTGAAATCAGGGGTTGTTTGAGGTGGTGGGAGCAGGAGGTATATTAACCAGTGCTGGTTGAATGAAGACCTAAGAGTATGCCCTAAACTGTGAAATCCCCACAACTATTTCTCACCAAATAAGAATTTCAATATAATTACTGTGGGCTCCGTAGAAAATAAAGATTTAGGAACATTTTTGCTTACCTTCAAAGGAAATGGCTACCTTAAAGAATCTGTGCTAAATTTAACAGAAGACTGATGAAGACAAGACCTTGTTAAAAAGATTTAACTGAAGATCTGTTCCATTGTAACAGCGACAATGCAGTGAAGCTGAAGGAAAAAGTCTGCAAATCCAGTCCACCAGAAGAAATAAAAGCCATTTAAGCATTTTGAAAATATAAACTTCATATGCCATGGTGGTGGTTAGGTTTTCTTCAATATTGAATTAATCTGAGAATCCAGCTTCCAAGCACTAGCGAGACATCTGAGTCAGAATGTGTTTTGTTTTATTGACATCCAAGCTAATAAAGGAGCAGCTCCACAAACAAATTCCATCATGTGAGCTAGAGCATGCTCTTAGGTCTTCATTTAACCAGCACTGGTGACAGATCTCTCTCCTCTCCCTCACCTCAGACTCATCCTCATGCTCTCATTTTGGAGCTACCAAAAACCCTCATGTAGACTGGTGGAAAGGTACTTCACCACTGACTCCCTGGCCACAGATCAAAAAGAAATTCCTGCAAATACACAAGCAAGTCTTGCTTTCTGCTTTGCTACAATACATTCATTTAGAAGAAGTGAATCCTAGGAAGAAATCTCATCCTAGCAATACTCTTCCTTTTTATGTATCTTACGCTACTGTGAACTACCTCCTGCTCTTAGTGCAGGTATGCTGGTGTTCTGCCTGAGAAGTCATGGGACAGATTGTTTTTCTGCTTGTGGCAGTTCTATGCTGTGAAATTTATACATTCCCTTTGGGTAAAGGATTACTTCATACAAAAAGATTTGATTACACACTGTAACTTTAATTTAGAAATGAGAGCCAAGCCCACTGCTGAGGGCAAAACTGGGAGGAGTGGATTGTGGTAGACCCTGCCCATTTATTCCAGCTGAGAATTTCATCAAAAGATTGCTGTAGTGACCTAGTTGTCTGGGTTGACTTACGAAGAAATCTTTTTATCATGGTGTTTCTGGGTTACAGTCTGACACTTGCCAAATTCTGATGAGAAAGACAACCTCTGCTGCTGTGCTGCATTATCATATACCAATAGTTTCTCAAACTCTTTTGTACCTCAGGTTAACCCTATACCACTATATTAAGAAATACCTAGAAACCTCTTCCCTCTAAGTGCACCTCCACCATGATACCAGAGAGATTAGAAATTATATTCCTTCTGTAATATTGTTGACGACAGGTACTGAAGCTGTGAAATAACTGTGGTAATATGTAAGTGTCTGTGAAATGAAGAATCACAGAGCAGAGAGAAAATACTTCAAGTATTCTGCAGTTGCTGTAGTGCTTTTTATTATCCTCAAAAGCAGGGAGAAGAGCATTTCAAAGCTATCATAATTTTCACACACAAAACATAAATAAAAATTGTCTCATTGTTTAGTGTTTTACTAAAAGCAGCTACTTCTTCCCCCCACCCCTTTCAGGTAACTGTATGCAAATTTAATATTTGACTCTGGTGGTAACTAGAAGGATTTAAAATGGCTTCATGACCACATTTGTGAAGCTCTTCGTTGCCTGTGAGATTCTGAAATAGCCAGTGAATCTGCTGACCTAGATGTTATATTTGTAGTTTGTGTTTTTGAACCACCTGGGCTAATTACCTTGGGTAGAGGACAAGGCTAGTGAAGATCCTCTGTCTCCAGTAGTCAAAGGTATCCAGAGGCAGCTAAGTATCACACTCAGGTCATCTGCAAGAGTAAAGACAAGTGTGAGAAGATAAAAAGATAGGAACTTCCAAATATAAACCTCTCCTTGCTGCAATCAGTCAGGATTCACCCTACTTATTTTAGAGGTTTACAAAGTAGGTTCTTTTTCCAGTTAAAGGAAAGAAGTGACACTTTTGGGGTCCAGTTGCTGTCACTTACTTTAGGCATTTACTTGAGGACTTATGCCCTAAAAGCTCAGCTGTAAAGCTCTACATTTAATCTGATGCATCCCACCCATGACATCTAAGTGCTGAGTCACCCATCGCTGCATAACTTCTAAGGCAGCTCATTAGCACTAAGAAGAGGGGTAGCCTTGCTCACATCTGTCCTACGTGTTGCTGCTCCAAGCCCAGCAAACAGCTGCGAGGATGTGGACAACTTTCACGTACACACAATAAGTTTCCTTGAAACCCATAAACAAAGGTTTATCTTAGTAAATACTGCTCAATGACGCTTTCTGTTACCTTTTTGTGAATGTGCAGGCAGTCACTCTACAACATGTAACACATAACTGTGATGGGGCAGAAGCATTTGGAAAGATGACAGCACAGAAAAGGTGTTTTATGTGTGCAAATATACTGAAACAAGTTGTCTCCTCTGGACAGCAGGAAGAGAACATTTCGCCTGTAACTGGGCTAAAGAGTTTTGTGAGGTGCTCCGCGTGATGACAGGAATTGCGATGTGACTCACTGGTGCCTCCCTAGATGTGAATGGATAGATGGAGCGTGGGAGGTGAGCTTTTCTCTGTAGAATCGCAGATAATTTTTCTTTAAATTACATAAACGAGCGAACATTTACTTAACTCTCCAGGGGTGTCTGAGTCAGGAGTCTGCAACACAGATTACCTTTTCTGTTTCTTGAGTGCCCGCTCACATTCAGAAGAAGCCATTCAGAGTTGTTCCCTTCGAAAAAGCGGCTGTATTTAGTTTGCGTGCTGCTCTTTATCTTTAAGGCAGTCATAAAACCACACAAGCATTGCAGAACGTCTTTACCATGGAGTCCTTTCAGCTGACTGTAAGGCAGGCAGTAAGTAGGTTCACACTATCAAGCTTTGTATATGAAATGGTACAAACTGCTACACTTCTTCACAGCCAGAGCATCCTGGGTTAGGACTTGGCAGTTTCCCCCAAAGAGAAAAACATAATTGCCCTATCTGAAATAATTTTTTTGAGGATAACTGTAAAAATTTACTGTTTACTATTCCCCCAAACATAAAACACACTTTAAGGAGGTAGTATTATGCATACTCGCCTTGCATTTACACATCCTTAAGTGGAGTGTATATGAGTGAATATACAGCTCACCTTTAAGGACATGACTAATAATAATAAAAATAATAATAGTCAGCAATTGCAATAGTAATTGTGGGTGAAAACTGTGTGGTCTGAAAGCTCTGCTTTTGCACACTAGTTTGTTTATCTTTTATGTGGAATGCAACTTCCTCACTGACTTTCAATGAGAACAAAAGTTTACTGACTTCACTGAGATCAGTGGTCTTGATGCTGGGGCTTTCTTTATTGACATTGATTTATTTACCATTCTCTAATAGTATACTTTAACTTCTTTTAATACACAAAAATTAGGTTATCTCTGCCATGAACAAGAAATGCAGGGAATCCCAACAATATCAAGGAATTGTATTCTTATTTTCCCACTTGGCGCCATTGTAAATTCATTCACAGTCACTACAAGAAGAGATATGTTTTGCCAAAGGATAATTTTTCCTTACAACTTTCCTTGTAATCTTCTGGAAGATTTTCCCTTACTCACCAAAAAAAAAAAAAAAAAAGTAAACATTAAGAGGCTGCATTAATGTCAGCTATGCTGCACCATGTGGCCATTTCCCTTCTGTTTCTGACACACATGAGAATTATGCTCAAGAATATAAAAGCAACATACTCAGGACTTCCTTAATGAGAAGAATGGCTTTGGAACCATGCTGGCTGCATAAAAATTGAACTGATGGATCACACCTGACCTAATGATTTTTGTTGCTGGTATTTTTTTTGTTTCTTTGCATTGATGTAAGAGTGTGTGTCAGACTGGATCCAGTGGACAGAGCTGAAACCTGTGGGGTTTGCTGTTTCCTGAAACTATTTTTACACATAAGCTTTCTTGGAAGGCTCTTTCTATTTATCTGGAGAGTTTTCTTTTCTTTCCTTGACATTTCTTCTATCATCTGACAAAACCGTCTTACAAGGAAGAAGGAAACTGTTTTTCCTTTCACAGTACAGATCAGATATCTGAATTAATAGACTGTGGTGATACTGTTTCCATTGAACGGGTCAAAATGGGATGCAGCAGTACTTTTAAGTTGCAAGCACTCAGTTGTGAGCCACAAAGCTTATTTTTTTCAGTTTTCAAGGTGTTTTTAATTGAAGCCGAAATGAATGTGGCAATACTCTGATTGCGGTTATTCTTTCAAGGTCGTATTGTAATCCTTTAACTTCATTTTCTTTCAGATCTTACGGAGCTTCTCTCCCTTGGGAAATACAGAGTTATTCACTTGCTGAGGGAAACAAGGAGGATGTTGTTTAATATTTCGCTTTGTTTATACAATGCCATTCGAAACATTTCAGGGCTCTGATTAGAATAGAGGAAATGACTTTATAACTGGAGTTTCTAAAGGCAATATATTCTGGGACATGTACTCCAGACTTTCTCTGCCTCCAACAATTTTGTAAATAACTTTAATCTGCCTGTGAATGCCATAGCTGTGTATCAGCAATGTCCAGAGCATTGTTCAGGGGAAGGAAACGGAAGAGTGAGAACATTGTGAACAAGCTCATGACAAAAAATGCGAATATATCCTTTTAATGGATAGCTTCTGTTTCTTCAAGGTAAATAAACAATAAAATAGAAACCTACTTTTGTGAAATGTGATATTGTAAAATTCCTTTTCAGGTAAAAAATTGTGTTTATGCATGAATCTTGGATCATTCACTTAATCTTTTTTAAATGGAAACCGTATCTGAAGTTCCTGAATTAATTCCTCTCACACTGAAATGTTAGCACAGCTTAGATTAAGACATATTAAAAATCTCTCACTTCATTACAAAGTTATTAATAGATTTGCTGTAACCAGTCATCTTGAAGAAACACAATATAATATTTTTATCAGCAGAATGTGAGCATTTTAAAAATAATGCTCAATCCAAAATGAAAGGCACTTGGAATGAGTATGATTAATAATTTAATAATAAGATTGCCACATTGATTAGGATGGGTGGGATTATTTTTCTTAATGTTCCTCTCATTGACAAAGCATTAATGACATTAATGTTGCTCATGGCGGGGGTGACACGGCAAGGATTGTCATTGGCACTCTCTCTTCCCAGGTCTTAACAAAGCGAGTATTGGCAGCAGGCACACTGGCAGAGGAGTCTCAGGAGCTCACACACGGAGCTGGCTCCGCTGGTGGGATGCTGGAGGCACTGCCTCTTTGCCGTGGGACAGGTGGCAGATCCGTGTGTCGGCTTGCTGGCCCTGCGAACGCTCCCCGCAGCTGCAGCAGCCTCTGGCAGAACTGGCCGCCGCGGTTGGGGCTTACTGGCCTGTGCTATCCGTGCCTTGCCCGCAGCCAGGGAGCTGTGGCGTTTGGCAGCTTTCTGCCAGGGAGGGACGGAAGAAGTGGGGAAGAGGAAAGAGAGAATGGGAACAGCCAAATGCACACAGGACTAGTTATAACCAAATCCTCCTGGCATGCCAGGTACTGCCTGTGCCAGCCTATGCTTGGAAGGGAGTTACTGCAGTTTTCATCGTCAAGTTTTTGCTAGTTTTCAATGCCACTAAACTCTGTTAACTCTCTCATTTCCCGGTTAGCCACCCCAGACAAACTGCTTGATTTAGCAGCTGGAAAGCGAAGAAAGTTGTTTGTGTCGAACAGATTTGGGAGGGAAAGGAGAACCATTAATGGTATGAGTGCCAATAATATGAAGAGATTTTTCATGCAGCAGAAGTGCTGAAATGGCATGCAGAGGTGATCAGCAAGGTTTGAAATGCAAGTAGTAGCTACCTAGCTGATTTTCTCAGAGGCCTCTGGAACAGCCAGGACATTACAGTCAGAAGAAAAATTGGTTCAGAGCTGTTTGTCTGTGTTTCTTTTTCACAGTTTTCTAAGCTTGCTCCTTCAACAGAGGTCTATAAAACAAGCTAAGCTTAAAATTTTGGACTTTACATGAAACTTTGTCTCAAAATATATAATACAAGCGAGGCTGGTATGCACAGGCATAGTATATGCCTATATATAAGGGGTATATTGCGCTGTATTCAAAACAAAGCACAGAATTCAGGGATGCTTGGATGGGTGCTGTGTAAACTACTGAAATTAAATCAGTCTTCTGGGCATATTCCAAACATTCGGCCTGATGAAATGGTTACTGGCTACAACCAGAAAACGAAAAGGGAGACTATAATGAAACTAGCATTTCAGTTTTAAAGCATAGCTGTTGCCACAGCAACCTCTGTAATGGGCATATTTAATCCTAAAATTCAGCGCTGCATCCAAACTGACTTGAACAGTGAACAGGATGTCAACGCTGCAAATCATTTGACTAACTGCAAAGAGTTTTGCCTTCCCAGCTGGGATGAAAGGGTGCATGTACATAAACTGGTGATGAAGGATATTGATTACCTTGATGCCCTATACATTTTCTTTTTAAGCTATTTATTTGGTTTCATAAGCCTAACAAAGATAAGCATAGCATAAATGATATTCTGAGGACGATACCAGGCTGAGTTAGATATTTTTGGAGACTGTCAGTTTTTGCAAGCCCAATGTTCACGTACCAAACAGTGGTTTAACATTCTTCTATTTACCAGCCTTTCCAGCATGGTGTCACAAGATAGCTGATCTGTCTCTGGTTTGAGCCCTGAGTCATATCTGTTTTACTCTAACATTGTTTTTTTCCTTGTTTTAATCCTCTCTCTGCTTCTACCAGAATCGAAAAATGAGATGACACCCTGCCAGTTTTTAGGACAAGTAAGAACCTTACTATTTCTGAAGACAGCATGCCTCGCCATAGGTTCATTATTCCTTATAGACTCTTACTTAAACCATAAATCTGATAAATTTCATATGCTATTAAATAGGCCATGAATTTCATTTTACAGAGTCTGAAATTTGTTTCTTTTTAGATCCCACGATGACTTGGAAGGAGCAGAGAAGTTCTAAGATGAGCAATGTTGTGACTGGATTGTTTTATTTGCAGCAGGCATGTTAAATCTCCACTCTTTTAGATTATATCGGTTATGCTTCAGATAATGCAGAGGCAAGATGGCTTAACCCTTAACTTTCCTGCAAAAAATCTACTGCCAGAGAGAGACCCATGAGGCATGGTAGTTTAAGACTCTCACTTTGTAGGTCCCAGATTGTGAAAGGGATTGAAATAATACAGGCATTGGTTTACACTGTGGCCATTTGCTTGAGAAATTAATCTCTTTTCCGTTATGTGGACTGAGGGTGTAAACATACTGCACACCAGCAGGGTTCATCGAGGGAGAGCACAAACACTTCATCTTGCTACTTAACGACAATGTAAAATAGAACTACCCTAAATAGCCATACTACCCTCCTGGTTGGATCCCAGCTCGACTCCCTGCTCTAGTACCAGGTACAGGAGCAGCCTGTCTGTGCTCAGTGATAAGCCTTCTATTGCAGAGAGACCTGGACAGGCTGGAAGAGTGGGCCAGCAATAACAGTATGAAGTGCCACAAAGACAAGTTCAAGGTCTTGCACCTGGGATGACTAACCAAAGAGCCCAATGCAGGCTAGGATCTGTGCAGCGGGGGAGCAGCCTTGCTGCAAGGGACCTGGGGGTCCTGGTGGACAACAAGCTGAACAGGAGACCTGCCCTATGAGTAAAGACTGAAGGAGTTTGGTCTTTTGACTCTGGAGAAGAGAAGGCTCATGGGGGAGCTTATTACAGTTTTCCAGTACTTAAAGGGCATCTGCAGAGAAGACTGAGGGTCTCTTCATGAGGAGACACATGGAGAAGACAAGGGGCAACAGGTACAAGTTGCACTGGGAGAGGTTTCATATCAATATAAGAAATAAAATTTTTACAGTGAAAACAATCATTCACTGAACAACCCCCGCAGGGACATGGTGGGGGTTTTCAAGACGCAACAGGATGAGGTGCTAGATAATCTCACCCAGGCTCCCTTTTCCACAGAAGGTTGGACCAGATGTCTTTTGAGGTCACTTTCAGTCTAGGCTGTTCTATGATTCTTTAATTCAATCCCTTAAAAAGCAAACACACATTTTCAGGACCTGCCATCCTGACTGCTGTAGGTAATCATATCTGATTGTAGTGAACCACTTCTTATGCCTCAGTGTTCTAGGAAATACCTGCAAAGTGAAGTTAACTAAAGAATCAGTGAGGTAAGAAATGAACTGAACTGAGCTAAGCTTGAGATGTAAGCTAGAGGAAGCATCCAAAACTGAGCTAAGCAATGAATTAATGACTTGTGGACCATGAGCGATGCCGTTCCTATTTACTTCCCATTTTCATTTAGTACAGTAGAAGTCACTCTTTTGGTGAATTAAATTACCCATGAAAGCAGAGTGCATGTGGCATTGCATGTGGCTCAAGGCAGGCCGGTAGGCATGAGAAAGCTCTGGGTGCCATCCAAGATGGGTTTAGAATCATAGAATCATTAAGGTTGGAAAAGACCTCCAAGATCATCAAGTCCAACCGTCGACCCATCACCACCATGCCTGCTAAACCATGTCCTGAAGTGCCATATCTACACGTTTTTTGAACACCTCCAGGATGGTAACTCCACTACTTCCCTGGGCAGCCTGTTCTTCCCTGTCAGCCTGTTAAGGGTTTCCTTGTAAGGAAACCCTTTCAGGCTGCTGTCAGTGTTGAAAGAGCAGCTGTGGGCAACAGTGCCTGAATCACAACAGGAAGTCCTGCACCCACATTAGCCCCAGTACTTAGCTTTTGTTGGGAACCTTTGTGCCTGCACCCACGGCACTAGGCTGTGCTTGCCTGCAGACGGGTTCGGGGTTGCTGGAAGTCGTGGTGCTGGCAAAGGGCCTGACGCCTCTTGCCGACAGGTGGGTGGCGGGAAGAATGGAGGGCAGCGGGAAGGATGGAGGGCAGCGGGAAGGAGGGAGGGCAGCGGGAAGGAGGGAGGGCAGCGGGAAGGAGGGAGGGCAGCACTGACGGGACAGGGCTGCAGCCGCGGTCACAGGAGCGGCCAGGGGACACAGTTACGGCCAGTGTGGGCGTGCACCAGGGACAGCTGGTGCAACATGCCAAAACCAGCCATTGCAGCCCATCCCCACAGCTCCCAACTGAATGGAGCTGGCTTGGCTGGAAGCGGAGCGGAGAGGTGAGGTGTGGAGGCTCATTACCTCCATGCCTGAGGGAGGGGAGATCATGGGGGCCAGAGAGCTGCTTGGCGAGCGGGTCTGTGTGGGGAGAGGCACTGATGAAAGTCCTACCTGGGAAACAAATGAAGATGTGATCCTTGCCAGAAATAAATGTATTGAGACCTTCCCTTTGATTATACAATCTTCAGTATCCCAGTATGAACTCTTTTCTCCCTTTTCCCACATATGGCTTCTGCTTGGAATTCTTACATATCTCTCCCTTGTAGTGTCCCTTCCCTTGCAGATAGCCTTTCAGAAAAAAACGATTTAGGTCAGACGTTAGAATCAGTATTTTCTCTTTAATCTAAATATTTAGATTACAGTTCCATCTTTTCCTCTCCAACTCTTTTTCTAAATGCTGTTGAACTTATGCATGACTTTTTATTTCATTTTTCTGCTAAAATTTCTCATAGACCCTTTTGGGTTGAATTCTGTCTTCTATGTGCTGGAAGTGATGCCATTCCTTAGGCTGCTTCAGAACAGATATTTATTAATTTTAGGGCATGCTAGACAAATTCAAGTTCAAGTTTTTACATCAATGTACTTGCAAAGAAGCTGTGGAGGGTGGGGCTGAATTACCACCACTGTGAGAGAAGCAGCAGTAATAAAAAATGATTGCCAGGTACCGAGAATGTTTATATTGTGTGCTTTGGAAGATTGTCTTTCAGGTGCATCTCAGTTACTGCAAACTTGCTGAACAATTAGTTGTCTGACTATATAATAAAATAATAAAAGGAAAGAGACAGCCATGGAATTTGCCAGTTACAATCAGGATAGCCGATCCATGACATTTTTAATAAATTAATATAAAAGTGGGACATAAAATATTTATAAAAAGATAACCATAAAAATGCCTTCACTCTTAATAGTCTGAACATCAGATGCTCCCACAAAGGCATGCCATTATATCTAATCTTGTCCTGTCTTCTTCTTTAAACAAAAATAACTACAAAATTAAGTCTCTACCAGTAACAACTTCTATTGTGGCTATAGATTGAACTTAAAACAGGCAATATTTTATCTAAGTAACACTACTGTCTACTCTGCCCTAGTGAGGCCCCATCTGGAGTGCTGTGTCCAGTTCTGGGCTCCCCAGTCCAAGAAAGATGAGGAGCTACTGGAGAGAGTCCAGCGGAGGGCTACGAGGATGGTGAGGGGACTGGAGCATCTGTCCTACAAGGAAAGGCTGAGGGAGCTGGGCTTGTTTAGCCTGAAGAAGAGAAGGCTGCGAGGGGACCTTATAAATATTTACAAATATCTGAAGGGTGGGTGTCAGGAGTATGGGACCAAACTCTTTTCAGTAGTGCCCAGCGACAGGACAAGGGGCAATGGGCACAAACTGAGGCACAGGAAGTTCCATCTGAATATGAGGAAGAACTTCTTCCCTCTGAGGGTGACGGAGCCCTGCAACAGGCTGCCCAGGGAGGTTG
>Ga0065711_1001574_pt1 | contig 56139 bp, 27 predicted proteins | sample Hoacrofraction12_FD_59098 | JGI IMG/M metagenome (GOLD analysis project Ga0065711, IMG submission 59098) | Hoatzin crop microbial communities from Cojedes, Venezuela - Epithelial fraction 12 v2 (version 2) | ecosystem: Host-associated > Birds > Digestive system > Esophagus > Crop | place... | reverse complement strand
GGGGGGGGGGTGGCGGGGAAGAGGGCGAAGGTGTGTGTGGGCATCCCCGCGCCGCTGCGGTTTCGTGCGTGGAAAGGTACAGGCGGTCTCCGGGGATTCAGCCGTCTGCGCTGGGCGCGGGGGAGGCGAACGCGGGCCGAGGGTTCTGTACCCGCGCCGTGCTGCGTGCCCCGCGCCCGCAGCGCCTGCCCTGGCAGCCTCGGGGGGTCCCGCCGGGCCGGGCCGGGCCGGGGTGCGGCGGCGCTCGGAACCGACTGGGGGGACTCAGCGCCCAGGGAAACGGCGGTTCTGTTCGCCTTGGGAAGGGGGAGCAGGGCGCATGTCTGCTTCCCAGCGCTCCGAAGCTGCGGCTGTGAACGTGGAAAGGAGTGGAGGGTTTTTTGTGGCAAGTAAAGCTTGGCCTCTGAAGAGAAACCAAAGCCCGGCAGCGGAGGGTTGGCGGTGGGTGATGGCGCAGAGGATGGTGTTCGCCGGCGTCAGCCCGCTCCGCGTTCAGCGTCACTGGACCTTCCAGGGAGACGGAGGTTTCGGGATTTCCAGTCACGTGAAGCAGAAGGCGGTGGTAAAATCACGGAATGGGATGAAGCGAGCCATCGGCACTGGGAGCGCAGATGCTGTGCTCGGTGTTACGATTTGATGAAACCTTTTAGTAGGGTGCCTGTCTGAAAAGCCCTTTGGCAGAGAGTTGCGGTGACCCAGTCTGGAGCGAGTGGTACATAGAAATATCAAACACACTCAGGGGAGGAAGGGACATAATTTTGTTCCACCATTGAAATGAGTCTAGTAATTACTTCCACTTAAATATGATCTGATGTACATTTAAAATTATTTTTACAAATGGGTTATTGTAATGTTAATAAAATGCCAGACCAGCACCCAGAAGTTCCAGGAAAATACTTTCCTGACCAAGCCATCTGTGTGTTACAAGAGCATGGGAGAGTTCTGTATTGCATATTGTGTGCTGTTTTTACTTACAGTCGTTTGAGATGGTATCACACTTCTGCCTTTCTCTTTGCTGCTGTAGGAAATATATTAATTTACTATTTCTTTCTTGCTTTTGTTGCTTTTTCCTTGCCATTTGTGGGCTTTTTCTATTTCCTTTTAAGTACATCTTTAATGGCCCATAGGAAGGTGTTGGATATATCTGGAGATAAAGTTCAGGCCCCTCACTGACATCCAGCTGGTTTAGTTTATGCGAAAGCTGCACGTCACATCTGCATTAGTCTTTTTAAACGTTTTAGTTAGCATGTGCTAACCTGAGTGTATTGATACTGCTTTTAAATCTTTGGTTAGATGAGACCTTTTTTCTTATCTTCCAGCCCTGACTGTTTTTCTCTTACCTCCTTTCTTGTTTTTGTTTTTACATTATTATTGTACATACTATGTTGTGTATCAGTTAATGCCACATACATGTGCTTATTTCTTGAAAATCTTAGAGAGAGAGAGTATGTGTATATATATGTGTACATATGTGTGTATATATAAAGATAGCTAGTCTTCTAAGACCTCCCAGGAAAGCATGAGGGGGAATAACCCAGGGTGAGCACTCGCTCCAGCACGTATAATAGGAGAGTGGAGGAGGGGAGATTGAGTACGGTCTAGGAATGGACATCTGGCAGCAGTGGTCCCACTTCTGCATCAGCCGCAGGTAGGCGCCGGGCTTTGAGAGGAGGCAGTGTTCCTCCTGGGGTCCTCTCCGTGCCCCTGGTCTTCCTCATCCGCCTAACTTTGAGTAGACTTCTGCAATACAGGCCATTGCTCAGCATTCAGGCTTTTACAGAGGTTTTTGTGTGGAATCTGTAGCAGTTTTTCACTGGAAATCATCGTATGCGTGATAGAGTGAGTGTTGGTAATTCACTAGACTGACTATTGAAGAGGAGTTGACAGTAGGCTTGTTTCTCTTTGGTATCTTTTGAACTGTCCCAGTTCCTTTCCTTGTTGCTCACTGCGGTGTCCTGAGGTGATGATTAATGAGCTTTCTGAGCCAATTTCAGCTTGAGCCTCTTGAACGGGTGTTTATTCTTAGGCTCGTGTATTCTGTTCAGTACCAATGAGAGCTTAAGCACCATTGCCCTGGCGCTGTGGCCTGGGGAGCAGTACGTCGTAGCACAGGCCCCAAAGCTGTCTGGCCACACTGACTTTACTCTTGAGATACGAATCAAAGTTTTCTTAAAAGCAAGTACTAATTATGTAGAAATTGATGGTACTTTTCCAAAGCCGTTTCTTGTGAAGCAGTTTTCTGGTTAATGCGCAATACTTGAAATTCCAGGTAAAAATACTTAGAAATTGAATAAAATGTCCTTGAGATACGAAACAAAGATGAGTTTCACTGATACTGGGACAGAAAAACAACCTTGGAGTTCAGTCCCTATCCTCAAACAAACCCAGAGACTGATTCTTAAATCTTTCCAGTTTTATCTGCGTAGTCTATTAATATTTGGTTATCTTTTTTTTTTTTAAAAAAAAGTGTTTTTGTTCAATAGAAGTAAAAAGATTAAGAAGGAAAATGTCACTTTGTTCTTCATTTTCACGTAAGCATTGATATTACCTGAATTCCTGGCAAGAGGAGGATCAGGAAGGATTCCTGCTAATTGTTTTTCTGCCTTTGTATTTCAGACAGCTTGGATTTAAATGCGTGTGTCAGGAGGTTTGTTGGAGCAGTAGGGGTTCTGCGGGTTAATGCTCTGAGCTGTAAACCTAGTTTATTGTAGTGATACATAAAAATGTATAGCTGTAGGTTGGTGCATAAGTTTGGGTAATTCACAGGAATAAATATTGGCTGTTAGTTTCTGTTTTTGTAAACAAGACGATCCTGTGCGGGCAAATAAAGAAGTCCCCAAAGAATGGTGTCTTTGGGTAGCGAACATTCGGGCTTTGTTCGGGATTGCGAAGAACGATGTGATCAGTCATGCCTGTCAGCAGAGCTCGGGCGAAGTCAGGAGCAAGCGCAGCCGTGTCGGGGAGTTCGCCTTGGAGACTCTCACGAAGCGATGTTTTCTCGGTGTGTTGCAAACCTTATCGTTACTGTTTTGCCAGAACTGAAGTGAGTAAGAAAAAAACATGAATATGCAAAAAATTAAGAGCTCACTCTGGTCATCTTAGTATGAGTCACTGTAACTGTTTCTGTACCACAGAAATATGGGTTGCTTAGAAACACCCTTGGTGAAATTGGAGACACGGCGTCGAATGTTTCTTACCTAATGGCTGTTTTAGCCGTCTCTGTTACTTGCGATTTGTATGAAATGAGCTAACAGTGGCATCTAGTAGAGTGCCAGATTCAATAAAGAATAACTTCTGAACAAGCTAAAACGTTTGGTGAAACACGTGGTTTGACTCCTCCAAGCTCTTGCCTTGTGGAACAGCACTTTGAGGCGTTTTTATGAACTCGAAGCAGTAATGAAGTGGGAGATGCAGGGGTAGAAAACCCGTACAAGAGCAGTCGACCTCGCGTGCCTGGTACGTAGCTGAGCAGAACGCTGCAGGGCGCAGGAGGCTGTTTTGTGGGGGTCACGTTGTCATCGCGAGCTGGGTAAGGGGCTCTTGCTTCTCCGTGTGCCGGCTGCGCTGCCTCCATCCCACGGGACAGTGTAGGGGATGAGCAGGCTTGGAAAAACTGGGAGTTTTCCCCACGTGTTTTGTTAGTGCCGGATCCCTGGCTTAGTGAAGGCAGATGCTGGTCTTGGGTGTGGCACCGAGCTCCTGGAGAGGAATGGCCACGGGGATCTCGGGAAGGGGCAAAGGCGGGTGTTTGGGAAACCAAACCGTGCCGACTTCCAGTCGTGGGCTGCTGAGGACTGGCATGCATGCGGCACTCCTCGGGCTCCCGTCTCCTTTCTGAGAGCCTGCCTCTGCGGGTAGAGTTGGTGGCCCTCCTTTTGCCGTGTCCTCCAGCCCTAGAGGAGAAAGTGCAGAGGGAAATTACTGCTGGTTTTATCAGAAGCAAGTACATTGCAGATTCTTCTCTTGGAAATCTGCCAGGCGTTCAGCAGGAGGGCAGAATGCATGGAGTATTCTGGCTTTGAATCAACAAGATCACAGAAAAGTTGACTGCGCAGTGGCTTTCACGGGACTCAGAGGGCTCGGGGTAGGACAGGCTGGAAAGAAATAGCTTACGTTGTCTTGGCAGTTGTAATGACATTCATGTCCTTCTTACGCCCTTGTGTGCCCAGGTGTTGGAAGGCAGCGTGGAGAAACAGAGGGCAAATACATACAAATTTAGCTTGTGTGCATCAAAGCATTCTCATCTGTCAGTCTCTTGTGGAGCACTGAGGAAAAATATGCAGGATTTTTAGAGGAAAATGGATGTACTGACATTTTACTTTTAATTTTGTTGACCATTTTGAAAAATAGTGGATGGGAGTAGCCTTGCTTGCTGTTTAAATTTCAAAACAGGTGTTGCTATGAATGCTTCTAAAAGAAGTAGTACCTTTAGAATTAGGGCTTAATTATGCTCTGAATTCAGATTTTGTTCAAGGATATTCAGAAACATCTGTATTTAGAAATAATAAGGTTTGATGTATTAAGCCTTCCCTTTTCCTGCTTTAAGATAGAAAGGTATCTGTATACATCTATAGAGATATGTTGATGTTGGAAGTCAGGGTAGGAAGCAAATGGCAGTAGGCAGCAGAGAGGAGCCTCGGTGAGTTGGTACTTTATCTCTGCTCGCTTGCTCTGCTGATCTGTGGAAGAAAGCAAGCCAAGGCCTTATTTATGCTGGGGTTTCTGCCATCAGTGTGGTTCCCAGTACATAAAGGTGAGCTGGAAGGCTTCCAGTCACGGCTTATGTGATGTGCAATGGGGTTTGTGTGGGCTCTCTGTGGATGTGGGCGGATGGCTAGGGACTATATTATAGACAGCTCTGGTGGGGGAGGACAAAATAAGCAAAGAAAAGATCCCAATGTAACAGAAGAACACCTTTGATTGGGGGGGGTGGGGTGGAAGCAGCATATTCCAAATACTTGCACAAAAGAAATGGGAGAAAGTTGCCAACAGTGCTAGGTGACCTTGGGTTACCTGTGTTTGTATGCAGAAATGTTGGAGGTGGTAAGTAGGCAGTGAAGGAATAAAGACTAATTTGGTGTTGTCTGAAATCTGCGTTTGTTCTGAAGGAAAACTTAAGACCAAAGAACTTTGAAAAACTGTGGGCTCCTGATGTTCATAACAACTTAAAATAAAAGATAACACAGTTTAGTGGAGGTTTTCTTGCCTAATGTAGTAGAAATGTTGCTGTGAAAAGGAAAGTGGAATTGTACTTGTCATTGTTCACAGTGACTGAAGAGTAGAGTGAAAAATGAAACATCTGCTATTGCGTTGCAGAGAGTTAATATGATGTCCCTATGGGTCGTCACTGGAGAAAGAACAAAGATGATTTAAAAAAAAAAAAAAAGTAAGTAATGGAGTTCAGCTTCAGGGGCTGGAGGTGATGGTTTACCCCACAGTACCCAGTGAGAGGTGGTGGGTAGGGCTGGAGTAGCATGAGAAGGGCTTTGAAAATGAAGATGGTAGCAGTGTGTGATGTGACAGAGAGAGAGAGAGAGTGCGCCTTTACCAGAATGATTCGGAGAGCAAGATGTGATCAGAGCGGCAGGCAGTGAAAATGACCTGCACGGCAGCGGCGTTGTGAATGAGTCTGACCTGAGCGTGACTGCATTTGCCAGGTGTGCAGTAGGTGTGTTGCAGGTGGCGAGAGGATTAAAGGCACATAACATCCTGGATCCATGTTGGCAATGAACGTAACTTCATAAAAGTGGGGCAGCTTTTTCATAATGTCTGCTAAAAGGAAACTGGGAAGTATTCACTCCTTGTTTCCGAATTAATTTATCGCGTTACAGCATTGGATCCGGTAAGGAGACAAAACGAATATTGTTCTATTCCTGATAAAACCTTAAGATAGCTTGCGTGACACACTCAAACATGAGTGTGTTACTGAATTTTATTACTGTGCAGTTTAAAAGAGGAATGAAAGGAGATGAGTCAGTAAGACTGTAAAGACATAGCTGAGGTAGAGAAGAATTAAGAGAACTATGTTTTCATGTACTTGAGAGGTTTTGTTAACAGCTGGTGAAAGTTCTTAACAGATCCAACAGTGCTGCGCTGTCAATTTAGAAAAGCTGTAACCTGCTTGAAATTCTGGATTCATCAAATACTATGGCAGAAACTGCCGGTGACTTCAGTGGAGTCAGAATTCTGCCACGAGCACACTTACTTTTTGAATCAGCGAGCAAGTGGATGGCTCCAGGAATAATTAGAATATGATTGAAGTAACAGAACTTAAAAAAAAAAAAATGGGGAGACGTGAACTCTGCAAATTCATGCTTTTTAGGAAGGGTTGATATCTGGACAGGCCGGAGGAAAGTGAGTGTAGTATCTGTACTTAAGCATCTGCAGAAGAGACTGGCAGCTACAAATAGAGCTCAGCAGCACTTGGAGATGTGTATCTGTCTACCACAGCATTTATCTTAGAATAACAAAAATTAGTGGGATCCCTAGGTAAACTCACAGGTTTGCTGAAGAGGGTGAGCAGTGGAACACAGAAAGAACTGTATGGTGACCACAGCCTTTCCTTCTGCAGAGTGGAAATGGGACAAGACAAGGAGTGACCACTTAATTGTATCTTAGAAGGTAGCGTGGATTTGTTAATTTGGAATTAAAGAATATTATTTTATAATTTTTATTAAAAAACTTAACTGGGTGGTAACAGCAAAGACCTCTTAGTCATTACCTTTGCATTGTGCAATGTACAAGAGGGTTGCTTGTGACTGTACAAAATGAGGAGTGACTTCAGTGGAGTGTTCAATGGAGAAAGATGAAGGTGTGAAAAAAGATTGACATAGGGAAGGAAAGTCCTGCTGCCTTCAGTCCAGTAATCTCTCTAAGAATTTTCCATGTATTTTCTTACAAATTTCTTTCTCTTTCCCTTTTCCTCTCTCATGTAGAAAAATGAGGCGTACCATTTCTAAGTCGTCAGCTGTAGGGTGACACAGAAATCATGAGTCGGACCCAAAAAGCTGCAAGCTCTGAAAACTCATCCTGTTTCTTGTTGCCTTCTAATTACACAGTTTAAAGGAAGGATATGTTGATCCGCGAAGCCCAAGTGCTTTACTTAGAAACATGGGTCTCTGTGCTCACTGCTCTGAGATGTCTCCAATTACCTTTCCTAATCCAGTCTGCTTCCTTCCACTTCCTTGTGTTCTCGCTCTTCTTGACCTTCTTCCCTGCAGCCAATGTCGCGTACTCCTAAGCTACACTTTACCTATGCTTGTCGTTGTAATTTTATCTTTTTTTCTGTTTCTTTTTATCAGGCAAGATTTCCCTGTCCTCCTGTTTGTCTTGTAATACCCGTCCTCTGCCAGAAGTCTGGCTCACTCCTGCTACATCAATATTTTCCTCTCCATTAGTTTAGTTATGAATCCTGTTATTTGCATATTCATCTCTTTTCCTTATGTTGCTTGGTTGCCTTTGCTTTCTTCATTCTTTCCCTTTTATTGGTGCTAATCTTGACTCTTGTATTGACAGTCTTGTCACATTTGGTAACTGATGCTGCAGTTCCTGCAGTCAAGTGATTAAATGAGAGTCTGAACAACTTGGTTTGTTTGGTTTTTTTTTAAAAGGGATTTCCTCATTCTCTTAAGGGCAGGGAAAAGCCTACTATTGTAGCTATGGTGCCTCCTGAAGACAGAAAAGCTAGAAAGCAAATTCAGATTCAACTTATCGTTAATTTGGGGGCATGACTAAAGACTGTTCAATTTAAGAGTCTTGAGTTAGTGGCTCCTGCGTTCTCCCTCACTCCCTTTCCGTTGATTCGCCCCTGTGTTCCTTCTTTGGCCACTTCTTCCACTGTCCTCCAGTACGTATGGGCAGTGGCTGTCTTTCCTGAAGGCAACTTGAGTTCTACTGTCGTGGAAATAACAGTGCGATTTCTCCTAAAACCTGCAGAAATGGGCTGTGGCATTTAATCCGAATATTAGTCTTTAACACAAAATGAGTTTTAGGTTTGGTGCCAGTGCGTACATCAGCTACACTGTTGGCTGAAATCAGTGCTAATAATCTCAATTCTGCAAGAAGCAAAGGCTTTTGGATCTGGGCAGAGGAATCTGAGATGCCAGAGGAAAGCTGGGAAGATGTTCTGAGGCTCTCGGCTGCAGGGCTTCTCGAGCAGCCGGTTATAGCTGAAACAGCGGCCGTGTGACTGTCGTGTCACATCCCTAACGTCAACTCTGGAGCTTAATTTTTCTTCGGATAGCAGAGTGCAAATGGTTTTACACATCCTGTGTGTTTTCTTACAAATATCCTGTGTCAGTCCATTTTAACACACGGAATTCTCTGTTTTGCTTTTAAAATTCAGTCTTAGATTTGTGCTTCGTACTATTGGCAGCAGTACATGATATGCTTGCTCTTTGTTTTTAAATCTGTGAAGACCCTTTCTAACTCTGACCTGTTAATCCTTGGAAGGCAGGGGTATTGTGCTTCAGTGAAGCACGAGCTATAGATAAATGGAGTATAGTCTTTTTTAAACAGCATTCTGAGAGATTTTGTGAAAAGAGTTATTTTTTCTGGTCTAAGTAGCAGCCTGAAGCTCCTGCCTTGAGGGATGAGACAGTGTGCCCTAATGGCTGATGGAAGTTTGGCATGACTTCTCTTGTTGAGGGTTTGAAATAAGAATGATTTTCAAATAGAAATTTTGAGGAATGAAAGATGAATGTGAAGGTTTGGAGTTTCTTCTTGGTGGCAGATACGTCTCTTTGAAGATTCTTTTCAGAGATATAAGAAACCTCCAATTTAAGTCTCTTTCCTTCTTGCAAAAACTGTTCATTTTTTGCATTTCAGCTATCTATGAGTGAAAAAATCCTATCATCTTCCAAACTGTACCTTGTTTATAAATGGAAGTTAACTTGACAGTTTAAGCTATGCTATTTACTAGTAATGAATGCATTAGTCACAATTCAAAAGCTGTCATGGAAAAATACTGTTGAATCTTTTTTGGCAGTAAGAGTGGTGAAAACGCTGCGCAGATTAGTGTGTAGTTGAACGGTTGTGAAGTCTGGAGAAGTCTGCGTCTACGTTAAAAAGCAGCAGTTGAAATAATTTTGTAACTCTTTGCCTATTTACCAGCAATTAATACTGCTTGCAGACAGAGACTATTCTATGACTTCTTATAGGGAATATTTTTTTTTTCTTCCGGTGCAAATTAAGAAAGTGTGACCCTTAGGCTATGTTTAAGAAGTTCTGCTTTTTCAGTCATGTCAGCTGAAGAGGGAAGGAATTTCTACTCCTAACCAGTATAAGTAAAGCCAGTATGAGTAAAATGGCTTGCATGGGCCGTATGAAAGCAAATTCATTTCTGTCTTGATAGATGCGAGTAAGTGCATGTTTATTGGGTCAATACTGTTAATGCTGTCCAGAAATGTTGGAAATTCCCGACGTAGGGAGTCCGTAAGTCACTGCTAACAGCTCAGGGAAGTCTGCAAAGTGTATAGCTGTACTCAAGGTACAGAAGGATATGGAATGGTATGGCTAATAATTACCATAAGGCAGCATATATTAAAATGTTGTAAGTCAGTTAGTAGTCCACACCTGTCTAGAATGCTGTCTGCACTGCGTTTGAACTGGCGTGAGACTTCAACTACTACTTGTTCCCCCTTCCTTCCCCAGCATATGGAATCATGACAATATGATTGGTTTTTAAAATGCTGGTATAAATGGGAATAAATAATGCAGCTGACGATATTCCCTATATTTTTATAATAATAATGATTTTCTCTGAAAGGAGTAGTAAATTTTGACAGTACCATATGTGAAATAAAGAAAGTTTCCAGAGTGTGAGTGCTTTTCCTTGAAGATCGGCTTTCATGGAAGTTTATCAACGAAGATCTATCAAAGGAGCTGTGTGATAAGCTTCTTGCTGCTCCTGCCAGAAATCCAAATTTTGCTTTACTTGTTTTAGTCTAGGCTGATTTACTTGGTTTTGTGCTTCAGGGCTTGGTTAGGACTTCTATTAAAAGGATCTTTGTAGGATCTCGGCATTGCTGTGAGGTGTAGCAGTGAGTACTCTGTGCTACTGAGAGGATCTAGTAGACAGTTTGACTCCTGTTCCATTAGACCATAGGAGATGCAAGTCAAGATATTTTAAATTATCAGTGGTAGCAAACAATGGTGGCCTTCTGTATACCATTGCATCATTATAGGTTTAAAATGACTATGTTTTTCTGAAGTAGTAATATTTTTTTAAAATAGTACTTCTATGCAGAAAAGGCAGCACACTTTTTTGCCCCATCTTGACTACATTTCTGCGAATTAGTCTTGTGTTATCTTGGTCATCTGTTATTTGTGTTTCACAGATGTAGCCCCTAATATTCATAAATCTGCTAATAATCATAGGGGTATTTAAAAATATTCTAGGTAAATTTCTCCTGTTTATGGGAGCGTTATATATTGTGAATGTTACCATTTTAAACACAAAAAACTCTTTTATGTGGATCTTGAAATGAATAAACTGGCATCACCGGTCCCTTTGAAAAGAGGATACATGATGCAAAAGCTGCCTTTTTAAGTCACTCTTCTGTTCTTCATTTTGAAGTCAGACACCAGTGGTAAACATTCAGCTTACATTGGCAACAGCTCGAAATGAAGGTAAACAACTTTCACTCTGTTAGATGGATGTTCCCTATTCATTCAAGACATATTTAACCTTTAGTTTCAAAGGGAAGGTAACCAATTCAATATGAAAAATTAATCTTTTTTCTATGCAGGTGACTTCCCTAGTGCCAACAGTTTTGCGTGCCATTCAGATTTAACATGAGAAGTCAGCATGATCACTCCTCAGTGCACACATGATGCTAACCAGTGGGTTGAGCTTCCTTGGGCTTGCCAGGCAACCTGATAAGATGGTCCTTCCAGTTATGGATGCAAATTGCAGGCTCTTCCTAACTATTGCAGTAAATCCTTCGACCGCGCTGGGTGATGTTCAGCAACCTGTAACGTGTGTTCTCAGCGTACACACAGTCAAGCGAACACGCGCCGTTGTAGTTTTTGGGTATGTGGGGACTCAGAGCTGTGTCACCCGTTTCCTGGGGTGAGTGCCATCAGGCCCAAAGTCGCAAATTTTAAACTAGCAGTGTGGGTGCAACGCAGCCAAAAAGCAAAGACAAAAAGATAAAATTCAGTATGTGTGTGTTTTGAAATTGAAGTTTTGGATAGCTCCCCTTTGAAATGGATATATTTCAGTGGAATACTTGACTTTCTTGAATGTCATTTTTCCAACAGAAAATAATACTGTCAGAATTTCTTCAACCTACTTTGATAAGAATTATTAGTAAGAAATTATAAATTTACTGGTTTTAGTGAAATGGTAATTCCTAATATGCTGTGGAATTTGTCTTATTTTTTGTAAGCTGCACTTACACTTTTACACCGAAGTGTTTTATCTTTGAGAAAATTGAGATTTCAGTTTGATGAAACAATTCAGAAACTGATTTTTTTCTTTATTATATAAATTCTGAAAGTGAGGTTTCTGAACTTGGAGAAAATGCAAAAATTGACAAGAGGGACTTACTAAAACATTACAGTAACATTTCAACTTTAATTTATTTGAACTTCATGTTGTTGTTGAACTCTTTGATATGCCTGAAGTATCAGATGAAACAGTGTTTTTTCCCTGGTTTATGAGTTAATGGGGTTTTTTTCTCTTGAAATAATTATTTGCTGCTGCTTAATTTAAGCCAGCGTGTTTTCATGTTGCCTCTGTGGCCAAGCATCAGTCATACAATTTAAATAATGAAGCCGGGCATGAAAGACACATCTTTTTAAAAGGGAATATTGTGAAGGATCCAAATAAAGAGGGCAGGGCTGCCTCCTTTTTTGAATTCTGTGATGCATATATAATAGAAGTATTATTGAATTGTATGCTTAAAGTAAGGCAAAGAATACTTGACAATTACTCAAAACAAAAAAAAGTTACTCAAATTTTTAGTTTTTTTATTTGTCTATCACCTTTTACTTAATCGGATTTTTTTTTTCCAATTACAGATAAATCTGGCCATTTACACTGCACAGAAATGGAGGTAAGAGAAGTATTTTGTGTTCTCTGCTAGTGCTGATTTAGCTTAGCTCTTTTTCATTAGCTTACAGTGTAAAGGTGGTACATTTATACTGTGGAGTTATCACTGCAAAGTTGTGACGTGAAATGTGTATTGTATTTATGACTTTCATTAACAGCTGCGTAAATGTGTCTTAACATGGGATATTTAGTCTCACGTTCAGAAAAGGAGGAAAGAAAGGCCTTGTGGTTTTCCAAAAACAAGGTCAGAGGTATGTTATACAACCAATATAATCACGTTTGATGTTAATTTCTTTAAATATTTTTATCAGAATATTTTAGATAATTTCTGTNNTNTNNNCTCTCAAAATTCTTTAGAAAGGACCAGTAGGTCATGAAATAAATACTTAGTGTTCGTTGAATGGCTCGGTGGTTTTTGACAGCCCAAGAATTTGGAGGGAAACGGAGAAAACAAGTGGACTTGGAACTTCACACACCCCTCATACTGCTTGTCATACTTGGCATACATACTGTCACAGGGTTGCTTGTCCATCTAAAAACATGCCGATTTCAGATACCTTTACTATTTCCTTTATCACTTGGCAACATTTTGGGGCCCAAGAATAGTGTTGTATGTCTTGCTGGGATAGTGACAGAAACACAAATCCAGTTAATTCTACTTGATCTGTATCTTGACCATTGTTTGATGCTGTATCTTTGACACTAAGCTGTGACTAGTATTGTAAGCGTGTTCAAACTATCGTTTTGCCGAATTCATAGATTTAATCCAAGACTGAAAGGAAAACTAGGTAGAACGTTTCACTGAACAAGATAAATAATGTAGTTTACTCCTTAAATATATTTATTGCTGGAGAACTTTAATTTGTGTGTCCTTTGCAGGGCAGTCTTTTCTCACTGCCTTTGAACTTTCTTTGAAATGTAAAACGAAGTTTTTACTTCAGCTGTTCCATCAGTACCTCAGGCTGAGCCTGGAGATGGGGCAACTGCATGCATCTTAATTGACGTGTTGTCTGTTTTCTCATCAATAATAGATATGAAGGTGACAAACTGCTGTTCCTGAATGGTTTATACATATAAACGGTGCATGAAAATGTCTGGTTTAAAGGCAAAATGAAAGGTCAGCTAATTCAGCTACAAATGGTAAAATGCTAAGGCCATCCAGATTTTTGCAAGCATTAATAACAATAAAAAAAGGAGATGTTCTTTCTGCAGTATGCCGCGTAAAGGAGTAATTCCTAACTCATATAAGTACAGAAATTGGAAGTAGGCACATTTTTTTTCTTTGTGTGTTTGGCTTAAGCAAATGCATCCTGGTTTTGTTTCAGCATTTGAAAAATCTCAGTTCATAAATCTAGTACCTTATTTATAAACAGTAATCTAATGTGTCATTTGCTTTGCATACTGAATATTGTTTACAATTTTGCTTTGTGTTCTTTTTAACGGAAGGTAATGAAAGGCCATAACACTAAAATACAGAAAATAAGAAACCATTGTTAAAATATTTTTTAACAAAACAAAAAATATTTCATTTTGGGAAAGTGAAAGCGCTTTTGTTTCAAATGAAAATGTCTAGTGAGAGTCAGTTGGGTATGATATACTTCAGCTACCATAGGAAAAGAGTTTTTAAATTTTGATCTTTTTAAAATATTTTTTGTTGATAGTTGGAAAGAAAGGCAGATTAGAATTTCCCATGAGACAGTGGCTTCATTGTAAATTGTCTCTAATAAGCAGCGCAGTGACTATTAGCATATTGACTCTTCTGTTTGTCATTTTCAAGGAGGCTGTGAAGGAGTCAGTGGCTTTTTCCTCCTCCTGAATTCCTTTGGGGCTGCAGCTTTACACTTGGAGTTGGTGATGTTTTCAGATGTTTTTCAGAACTAGGAATTCAGCAGAGACAGCCCATCTTGCTTTTATATTCTTGTGGAAGAGCGTGCCCTGATTGAATGTATTAAAATATGGGGGAAACTTCTTAAAATTGTAGCTAATAACAATCGTAACATTTCTGCGGAACATGTAAACTACCCTGAATTGGTACACCCTGTATTTCAAGCCAGCAGTATGAGGGGTGTGTGAAGTTCCAAGTCCAGCTCCCGTAGCCATAATGGAAACATGGGCGTACGGTGACCTTATTTAATCTGCATCTGCCTGTGACTCTGTTATATACATAATGGTAGTGCTCCTCAGTCATCTCAGCTGAGGTGGTGAAGATTATATAAAATATGCCAGCCTCATTTGTAAACATGTTGTACTCATGTAGAAAGCATTCTGTGAATGCTAAGTGATTCATATGTAGGAGGGTTTAATTGCCGCGTGTTTGAAAAGACGCACCTAACTGAGCACAGGGCTGTTGTGTATGATTAACGTAGTTAACCAGTATGTATGCTAACACAAGGACACACGCAACCTCTCGCGTGTGTTTAAAAGTGAGAAATGAATTAAATAGCCTATCCCAAACAATGGTGAATAAATTGTTTGACACCATTCAGCTCATGTCAAATCACAGGAGGAATCAGTTGTAGAAATGTTTTAGGGAGACTTTGCGTGCTCTGTATGCAAATTCTGTTCATGAGCTATCGTTTATATGTATCTCTAGTTACTAAAAATCTTAACATACAGTGAAAATTATACTACTTTACGGAGCTAAAATTGCTTTTTTTTTTACTTTTCAGTGGGAATCTGAAATATTGACTATATTTCAGACAACAATTTAGGGAAATAAATATATAGGTTATAAGGGTACTGTGTTCACTTTGATACAAACAAGAATATACTTTAGTTCATCGTATTGATGCAAAGAAAATCAGCCACCTCTCATGCTGATGAAAATGAGAGCATGTTTTTAACAGCACAGAATGTTAAGATTTCAGAAGAGGTGTCATAATTTTGCATTAAAAGTAATGCCACACCTACATTAAAGTGTTACGTACTCAAAATTCAAGCTGTTTAAAAGGAGTGTACGTAGCATATACTAATATCTAGGATTCATTTTTTTATCGCTGTTGAGTGTAAACAAAAGTAACATTCTGATTGAGGGGTGATTGCTGCAGTGAACAGTCGTTGTCATGCACATTGATAATCACTTAGTTCTACTTCTGAGCATTAACCTTGCAGTGAGAAAGGGAGAAAAAACGTCACTGCAAGGAGGACAGGGAGAAATGTTTCTAAAATTAATTTCTCTTGGTAAAATATGACTGAGTTTGTCTTCCATCAACGTAAGTTTTGGTTATGCATTGAAAAAATGAAATTCTGTATGCATGCTTGGTACAAATCTGGTAATTCTATGACAATTTTTGATTCCTTGTGCTGTTAAGAGGAGAATTCACAGGGACTCAGGAATGCCTTCTAGAAATCAAAGTAGAATAACGGATCTTTTCTTGCGAGCATTAAGATTATGTGCCAGTCCTCGTAAGTGAAGAGTTCATCCCTTGCTGATGGAATTATCTCACAGGGAAGCTGCATGTCCAGCCTTTGAGGGACCTGTTATTTTAGATACCTGAAAGCGCATTGTGCTTATTCATTGATGTGGTGGTTCTGTGGCAGTAAGTCTGACCTCCTGATTTTCCTGAATTACTTCATAGTCATGAAGAAAGAGCTTAACAGACACTTGATTAAATAGTAAACACACAAAAAAAATAGAATTTAGGTTTGATCTTTTGTGTTTTGTAATGAGTTGCTTTTTCAAGAAGAGCTTTGTTTTTTGTGATTTGTGTAAGTATTTACAGCACATCAGGAGGAGGTTGATCTTGGAGAAAAATGGGTTTCTGTTGTTTACTTGCGATAAGCTTGGCACATTGCCCTCTGCATTCAGCAATTTCATTAGAAATACACAGTGAATATTGGGCTGGACAACTAATAATGCATTTGACTAAGCTGATTTAGTGATAGTCAAATCCTGCCATCTGTCCAGAGTCTCTTAAGAGAAATCAACTGTTCCTAGTAAAGGCTTTGTGATTTTGCAGGGTAGTATGATGTGCCATTAGTAATCTGCACACCCTAAAGTCACACAGGATTTATGATGAAATCTTCATTCCAGTGATGCTACTTTCAGTCAGCTGGGGAAGAGTCCAGAGGCAGACTTCATCCTTGGTCTTCTGACAATTTCAGATGATGGCTGGTGGAAAGCTCTGTCTTGCAGTAACTTTGATGCTTCCAGAGGACATTTTCTTGTGAAAAGCACAAATAGCAGAGCGTGGAGCATGAAGTTAGGTGGTGTTGGTAGTTTTTGATGGTTTTTGTTTTTTGTTTTTTTTTTTTAAATCTCAAAGCACAAAAATATTCCCTGTACTATTACCCTGTAGTAACTACAGAATTACCCATTTTTTTCACAAGATTAAATGTGAAATTTTGCAGATATATTTTGTATGACTTTGAAAAGGATCTCAGAATGTGGGGAGAGTAAGGTAATTTGTACAGGTCTTCAGTTTTTGCAGAACCCTTTCTATATAAATGCTATTATATGGTGCTTGATAAGATACCTATCGTATCAATGACACGATATCATATCTATGGTAGCTGTCATATGTGCTGATTGATATGGTAGCTATTGTATCAGCTGGCTTTAAGGTGCTGTTTTTTTAGTTGACCAGTGCCAGTGGACATGTTTGCCTGTCTGTTCAGACCAAGAAGAGAAATCTGATTGCTCATTAAAACTGCAGGGAAAAGTTAAGCTTTAGATGTTGTTTGCATGCCTACAATTTAATGACCCTTTGTATTGTCCTTCTTAGTTGTTGTATATAATAAAAAACAAGTTTAGAGTATCAGCATGAAATGTGAATGCTATGTTTCATCCTTTGGGGTTTTTTTTCCTTGTTATCGGAAATAAATTTTAAGCTAAAGAAGTTATAACTACTTTTCTGGTCTGCTAAATCCCTCAAAGGTTTCTGAGATAGTAGGACATTGTCTTTCTATGAAATCTATTAGTTATGAATTTTCTGTTAGAGATACAGTGTTTCCTGCCTTTTGCTAAGTACCAAATAGCTAATAGTAGAAACATAATCCGGACAATTGGTATGCTTTCTGGGCATGACTAGAAACTGGGTAATATTTCTTAGTGATTGCGTGGACGGAGCTCTTTGTTATTTCTTGGTGGATTATGCTTAGGGCAATTCTGAAACTGAGGTAAAACGCACCCCTGGAGTTCAGTAAGTTCAATTTCAGTGGTAAGTTTGACCTGGTATTGTTGGCTTTTTGATCTGTGGGGGACAAAACCCAACCCAAACCTTCCATTCTTGAAGACCTCTATTCACTCTGAAGTGCAATATCCACAATGTAAACAGTATGCAGAAGACGTACAGATGGTGAGAATAAAGTAGTTAAAATGTAGATCAAGTGACAGACAAAAAGCACGCAAATAAGCTGAATTTCTGAAGATTTCCCATTGTTTGCAGCCATTCTTTCCCTGCACCACTTCAGCCCACGTAGAGCTTTACTCTTGCAGTCATGAAGTAGTGAGTACGTTCAGTGGGAGGTTTATTTATTTTATTTTTTTTTTAGGAAGCCAAGGCAAATCAGACCTTAGCACATAATTTTTTAGGAGATCAAGGAGCACACTGGTGAACTGGTTAAGTATCTGAATATAATACTGCATTTATTTTGTACTGCATTTTTCCTTCTAGATGTTCTACTTTTAATATCGTAGTTATCTCACTGCAGAACACTGAGTAACTTCCTCTGACTGAAGTGGGTGTTGGTGGTGTTCTGTGAAGAACAAACATAGGGGTATTTTTTTTTTGGTGTGGAATTTTTATTTTTTTGAGGTAAAATGTTAGGGTCCTACTAGATTATCAAATCACCTTAAGAGAAAATTGCTCAGACTTTTTTTGTGTGTGTGTTCCTAATTGATCTCTAATTTTACTTGTGGCTGGGTTTAGTAGTGCTCTCTGACTCTTAACATAAGAATAAGCCTTTGAATATCTAAGCAGCACTATTTCAACTGTAACAGGCATTACTGGATTTGGCTAATTTTAACATAGCTGAGATAAACAAGCAGTTAGGTTATCAGTTTTGAATTTGGTCAGTGGTCAAAGAAAACAGGAACTCAAGGGGGCTAAACACTAAATTTCACTTCAGCGGTACAGTTACCAGGTACCACTTTCTCCACTTAAAATTTAAAAGCAAATGTTGTTTTAAATTTAGCCATTATGAAAATGAGGCAGGGATTGAAAGATGAAACTAATAATATCAGTAAGTTTACTTTCAAAATATGAAGAGATTCAAAGTGAGAGAAACGGTTATTTATGAATGAGGTGAATACAGAGTGCTCCCACCTACTTTGTTTAATGACACCTGTGCTCTTTTCAGTGATAACTTACATTAACATCGGGTCATTCTAACATTCCTGCTTTGAACATGCTTAGAAATACTGATCCAGTTTATTTAAACCATTCTTGTATGAAGTAGATCACGTTCTAACATATAAATTCTGGTTAGCCGTTTGACATGTGTAGAACCCCCAGCAATGTATACTTGGGAAAATGACATTAGGAGAGGTGTTTTTTTTTAATGCAGCTTTAGCTGACCTAATGCAGATGACCGTGTGGAATTTTTATGAACAAGCAGGCAGTGTGGTTAATCTTTGTTTAGCCTTTAATTTCTCTTGCTGCCTTCTGCTGTCTTGTGTCTCTGCTGGGAGCAAGAAGAGCTGCTGTCCTCTGGTTGTGAACATGCAGAAGCTTCAGTTACTGCAAGAGAAGGGAGGAGGAATGTGGTGTCCCCTCACAGGATTTCCAGAGGTTACTCGGGGAAAATACTACGAGTAAAAATTTTAATCAGATACACGTTTTCGTTAGGTTAATAACAGGGCAAGTCATGGTGGCCAGTTCAGAAATTCCCAATAACACTGTCTTTGAGCATTCAAGAATCACAGGGCTTATTCTAGCATACAGTGAGATCAGCAGAAAACACAGTGTTGAAAAGATTATGATTTTTAGGTTAGTATCTAGGTTTTGGTTAATATATTCGCAAATACTTTTTATTTTTCTTTGCAGTTCTGTGACTAAATGTTTTTCTTTGCCTGGGCATAACATGTAGGTTTTTATCTAAATCACTTGACCTGAGAAGTTGAGATGTTAAACAAAGCAAGATTTGCCATCGAGTCATGAGAGTTTGCAGGACTGTGTGCTTTCTTTGGCGGAGAGGATACTGAACCTGTCTTGGGGCTCACTGAGGCAAAAAGGAGTTTTTTGTTAGTTCTGTACTTTCTTTTGTTTGACTTGACACAGTGCAACTCGTTTGAGCTTTTGTTCCAAAGTGAACCTTTTAGCAACTGGCAAATTTCTGTGCTCCCCATGACCTACCAGTGTGAACATTTTCATCTTAAACTGTTTAATTTTGTCTGCCACTTACATATTCATAATGTCAATCATGAGAAAACAAAGCAAGCTCCAAGATCTCTCCTTAATGACATGAAGGAAAGACTCTAAAAGATGTTCCGTGCTGAACTCTTTGATTATCATTCAGTGTTGCTGTGTGCTGTAGCATGCAAAATAAAGTACTTTTATTTACCAAAAGGAAATAGAGGGGATAAATTAAACATGCAGATGAAACAAAGGGGTGACTGATTTCTAAATGTGTGTTTCATCATGTCCCTTACTTCTATTAACCAGTAGTAATTATGAAGCACCTGTAGTGCTTTTAGTACTTCACCCTCAGCAAGAAGTGAAGGTTAAATAATTAACTAGGACAAGGCAAGCTGTTCACACTTAGTCGATTAACTCTTTGCTTCATTTAGGAGGGTAGGGGTATTCTGTTAAACTGGCAGTTTTTCTCTTCCACGGATTCGTGCCTAAGCCTGAAACATCCGCGTCCAAGTCTCCTGTCACCGTTTCTCATCTGTGTTGTACCTTTACTTCCAAGCCTCCCTCTCCTGTTTTATTTCAAAATCTTTTATAGTTCATTGATTAACTTCCTTTATTTCTGTTTCTCCCTAACCAAAAAGTTAATTATCTGCCTTTGTGGGTGTGTGTCACTGCCTCTGCCCAATGTTTGGTGACTCTCAGCGTTGCAGGGACGACTCTCTGCTCCAGATGTGTTCTTTCGTAGCTCCCTGCACTTCTGCTTGTTTCTTCTGCTCATCCTGGTGGATGCTGTACTGCTACCTGAATTAATTATTCTCTGCTATGTATTTCTCGTTGTGTCTTTATCTTTCTCTGTTATCTGGACTTGTGATATTAGCGTTATCTTTGACTCACACTCTTCCCTTTCCTCCAGATGCTTGCCAAATCCTTAATTGCCGTCTGCTAAAAGCACCCATCTCTTCTCTGTTGCCAAGATAATAATTCAGGCTTCATGTTTTTTTGTTGGGTTGTCTTGGCTAATGCAAACTGCCTGCCACGTACTCCTTTCTTGGCAATGATGTAAAATATTTCTTGAAAGTTTTTTGAAGGACTCTTCTCTGGCTGCATCATGGTTTAGAGGTTGCTATATGGTGCTTTTCTCTTCACCTCTGTCCTGCACATTCAGACTGTCTTCTTTCTACTCTTGTAGGTCGGAGCAGGCACTCACTGCAAAGTAAACAAGTTGCTCCATCTGGTCTCTTCGTTTAGGAAGATGTGCCATTCTTCGCGCCGTGCGCTCTGTTTGCTTTGGAGCAAAGCTCATAGAAATGTTTCAGAGAACATAGATGAGAAAAATCTGCATGTATTCTTCCTGAACTGTGTATTTCTAACTCCTTCACCATTTAGTGATTGTGAATCAATACTTCTCTTTTAATATACTTTGTAGCGTGTCAGATTATATTTGTTTTTGTAAGCATGTTGCTTGTGCTTGAATATTTGAGTATTTCACTTTTATTCTCAGAGTGAAAGCTCCATGCAATTCCTAGGTCTTCCACAAATGTTTCATTTAGTTGGGCATGGAGAAAATAAATACAGTTGAAACTGCATGAAAACAGCAAAGTAATTTGTGGTCTCTGGCCCTTGGCCACCTTTTTACCGTGTAATTTTCCAAAGAGCTGCCCTTGTTTGTAACTCTTTGTATTGTTTGCTGTTGGAGTTTGCTTTAAACCTACAACTAGTAAGGCATGCTTTGTGTCTATACACTAACAGCAATAATGTTCTTAATGAACTTTGTTGGCCAGGATGTGTTCATAACATCCAGCATTACTTTTTCATGACTCTTCTAGCTTTCGTTGTCCAACTTAATGTACCTGAGGACTTCTGCTATGATTTTATTTAATAAAGAAACTTTTTATTGTACTATGTTTTTCTTCAGAGTTTTGCCTTTACATTGGTCAGCTCATAGCTTTTTTTTGTCCAGATCTGGTAGACAGAGCTAGTGCTGAACCTGGCTTTCTTTATGCAGAGTCTGGTGCTTTTATCACGCTATTTGAAGGACGTTTGAACAGTAACACTGCATGCTCGTGGAGAGTCAGCTGCGTGGCGTGTTCATTCTTCTAACATTTAAAGCCTTGGCACCAGGAAAATGTATTGGAATATGATTTGTTTTTCATGTTTCAGACTTGTTACTGGATAAATAAAAAGTTAATCTGAAAAACTGAGGTAAGAATTGTTAAATGAGAGGAATGGAGAAAAACATACCGTTGTGATGGAGACAGTTTTACCACTGACTTGGAGGGATTATAGCAAAAATTATTTTTCAATTTAAAGTACCTCATTCTCTTACACGAGGAGAATATTTGTTTAAAAGTTAATGTCTTTTTAATCTCTGGACTCTCAACTTTTTGGAGTGTTGTCTGCTTGCAACTCTCAGATTCTCCAGTTGATTTCTGTGTCTTATTATGCTAGTTACATATGCAAATATGGTAGCAGACTTTACAGCTTAAAACCCAGACCAGCAGTAAATGAGGTGTGTGATGAACTTGAGGTTCTGTGAGTTGCTCCAGTGACTTAATTATATGGACACTAAAGCAGGCAAGGTGAATGTTTGGTGGGGGAAAATATTCCCCCAGCCGTTCTCATTTTAGAGAAAGAAAAGTTTGAAGACATCAGGCAGATTGCCCAGTATGACATTTGGGCTGCATAGCAGAGCCAGCATAGAATCTAGATTATTTAAGACTTAATCACAAAATCAAAAATCTTTCTTCAGATTTTAAATACTGCCCAAAATAACAAACCCATTACTTGGCTGCCGAGAAATTACTCATTCTCTTGAGAGACATTTCATCAAGATACTGTGAATTTACTTCCAGGCTAACCTATCCTTTTTCTTCTGTGTAGATTTCTGAAATACTTTAAAATTCTATAGTAGTAGTAACCCATTCTCTTTCAAAATAAGCCTCTTATCTTTCACGGTTATACATGTGGATGTTGCCATGCTAGTACAAAAGCAGACTTTACTTTCTTTTGTTCACTTGCTGGCAATGGACAGACTGAGCTTTGTTCCTACGCGGAAGACAAACTTACCCCCTGAATTTCCTGTAGATATTTCAGACAGACAGAGAAAGCATTTCAAAACTGATGCAGAATGTTTGGGGAAAATCAAAATGAATAGTTTCATAGAAGAAAAAAGCAAACTTGGGGGGATTTGAAGTAGGAGTCATTTTTAGGTATGAGAAAAGGGAAGCTATTCCAGTAATAAGGGAAAGGAGCATCAAAAACTAATACAGTATAAGGAAACTTTACTGCAGCATTTGGAAAGGCAGAAACAAATGAAGTGTATTGTCATTAATATGTGTAATAGCTTCACATTGTGGTAATACTCTAGCAATAAGTAGTAGGACAGAGAAATTGAGGGGGAAAAAAAAAATACCTGTTAGAAGTGAGCAAGCTGGTGGTCCTAAAAATAGAATTTTATTTCAGAAAACCTGCCTCAGAGGACTAGTATAATTTTTCACCAGATGTATCTTGAACGAAGATATAATCATTAAAACCAGCCTGAATCTCACTGTGGATTTACAGTGCAACACAGCGTTTGGGTATTCTTCTAGCATTTCAAATGTCATATTGAGACACAATGTGTCAAATTAATGAGATTCCAGGCACTTTCCTGTCAGTGGCTCATCCTTTTGTTTTTGAAAAAGACAGCTTGTATATGTATGAAGATCTTGGTTCTTTAAGCGTATGTCTGTATGAATATCTAGATAGTTGGATTTTACCAGGCAGCAGGCACTGCAGCAGATGCACATACACACTGTCTTGTGTTTCCTGTCTTGGCATGGAAACCACAATTTTATGGATTAGCAGATGACTGTATTTGTATTTTTGTTGTATATAACTAAAAGATACTGTTCACCAAAGGTGGTTGAATTTATGTGACACTGGGGGTTTTTTTGACATGGCCTATTACGGATTTTATAAAGTGACTGTGAAAGCAAATTTTCGAAAAGCTTTCTGAATAGAAGACAGAGAAGTTGATTGCTGTGCTTTTTTCCTGTTCAATGGCTATAGGAACAGAGAACATCAGCTGCTTCAGGCATTATGATAGTTGCAACCTCTGGCTTTGGTGCAGTGAAACTGAGAATTGTTAGACTTCAAAATAAAAAGCCCTGCTCACATCAGTTGTACAGAAACTACAAAACAGAATATTAGTTTCCTCAAAAATTTATGGTGCTATAGTCTGTCGCACATCCAAAGCAACTACAGATGTATCAGTGTAAATGTAATTACACAAAGCTGGATGAGAAATGGTGCTTTGTCTCTTGGTGATAGTTCTTGTGTTCATGCAGGACCTGTGTTACTGTGCACCACCGACACACACGGCCAGAGGTTCTTACAGGGCTCACCCAAGCTCCTCTGCTGTGGCTCCCTGTGATATGCAGAAGGTCTGATTAAGAGTGTGTCCATCCCTCTGAATCACCCAGCACAACAGGAACTGTGTATTATGGATGTGTGCTTTTCTGAATTTACTTTTTTATGAGTCATTCTGGTGGAATGATCTTGACTCACTTCTTCTACTCTTTTACATCCCTTTCTCCCTTAAAAGAATTATTTTCTAGTTACTTTGCCTGTCACCTCTTAGTGCCATACCTCTTTAGCTCCTCAGTGAATGAGGATCCCATTCTGCTTTATTTCTTCTTTCTTTTAAATTGCTAGTAGACAGCAATCAATCTCCTGAGAACAGTCTCCTCAAAGAATACTTCTTGTCATCCACCCACACGCTGAGTATCTCTGCTGCTCTGAAGAGATCTGGAAACTAAGCATAGAGTTGTCAGTGGTTTCGGGTCCCACACACAGAGGGAGCAAAGCCTGCATCTGCAGAATCCTTCCTGGTAAGGGTGATGGGTGGCTTTTTAGACCATGCTGGTGTCATTGGTGTTCCAGGCTAATTCCACAGTTGTCTTTGGCTTGACCCACTTCTGCCACAGCCCTACGGGTTGCAAGCTGCAGGGGTCCTCAGCATCTTAGTGCAGGATTTCACCTGTGGATCTCACAAGAGTGTCCTGAGCAAAAAGGGTCTGAGCAGAAGAAACATATGAGCGGATACAGCAAATGGTTGTCCTTAGCCACAAGTTCTGCTAAATTCTGGCTGCCATAAGCCTAGCAGCTGCTGCCATTGCACTTTCTGAGAACACCTACAGCTACAGAGAGTCAGGATCCTGAATATATGGTTGACTCTTATGAATGCTGTGTCCCTCTTAATGCCTTTTGTCTTTTGTATGTTCTTGGCATCTGACTTCCATGAGTCCTGCTATGTGGCACTGTGTCCTCTTGACACTGAGGTGGAGGAATAACGCGTGCTGCTGCAGCCCATTTTAGAGATGCAATTACTGCACAGAGTCTCTGATTGCCCCAGCTTCTTCCATTACAGTGACCGGCTTAAGGATGTCTTACAGGATTTCTGGGGTCAAGAAAATCAAGCATTGTCCTTTTCCAGCCTGCAGAGAACACTGTTGGGTCATAAGATGCTAAATAACCTGAGTCCTGTATCATGAGACACTGAGTGACACAATATCCTATTGAATTTGTACCTTTGGCAACATGTTTACTGGTGTGTCTTTCAATGAAGTTGGTCTTCCTGTTAACCACAGCGTTATTTATGAGGAGACATGGAAGATCCTATGCCAACTGTTCCTATACAGACAATCTACTTGTGTTTTCCTTCCGCAAGCCCAAAGTTTATGAGCTTTATTACTTGTTCTGAATGTGAAAAATTGTCTTTTAACATCCACAAGTCTAAGCCCTTCGTATTATCTCTCAGATTTTCATTTCCACTGTGGAGTAACTGTGGGGGTTGGCCATGCGTACTCAAATCCTTTTGACATGGCTAATGTGTTGTGCCAAGACTGTTTTATATTAGCTATGACCATGCTGGCTTTGTTGATTTCCATTTATTTAATCAGAGCCTTCGCTGCATTAGAGTTGATGTTGGGAAGGTTGCCAGCGCTAACTTGTTCAGAATGGCCACCAAGAGCTCTGTAACTTCATTAAGCTGCATGCTGTTGCTGAAAACTTCAGCAGCCATGCTGTTTGCTAAGAACTGTGCTGGACTCTGGATCCTTGCATGCATGAAGGCCTCTGCAGTCTGCTCTTTAATGACTGTGAATTTGTAGGACAGGGCTTGAAATTGGCTAAAGTTACAATGTTATTGAACTGTAAAATAATACAGTTAGAAGGGACCTTTGACAGCACCTCTGGTCATCTGAGGTGGACCAGATGACCAGCATGCTGAAGACAATGCTAACCTCAAGTTAAATGAGGTTGATAAGGACTTTGTCCAGTGAAGTTTTGATTGCGTCCAAGGTTGGAGATCCCACAACCTCTCTGGGAAATCTACTCCCCTGTTTCACCACCCTCATTGTGAAGAACACACGTGCAGCCACCCACCCAAACACAGAAAAAGATGGTCTTAGCAGTAGCTGGAGTTACTTGAAAATGTAATCCACAGGTACGACTACATTCTTTCTATCTTCTCTTTCATCTACTAGCACTTGTTTTGAGTTGCCGGTTGAGAAATACTAAGGGCATGGAGGTTAGTGCTCAGAGCAGAGCCTTGATGTGGAAGCATAACATGAAAGACAAAGGTGTGAGCTCCTTCTGAGAGTACTATTAAAGTCAGAAACAGACTTTCCAAACTCTGGTGCCCTTCTGTACCGAAACTTTGGGTTACAGATTTTGAGGAACTCAGATGACTGGTGATAAACCTTTTGTTCTTAGTAGAACTTAATAAAACTTTTTTTCTTTCTGCACATAACTTGTATTTGTATGTTTGGAAAATGGCCGACACAGTTTTCATTACAGCAATTTCACGTTAGTCTTCATTGAGTGTTCTAATTTAAACTTGGGAAATCTTTCTAAGCTTTGGGGGTTTATTTTTTGAGTCAAAGCTTATGCTTTATCACGCATAGCAAACAAAATCATATAGATGTGTTTGGATGTGTGTATTTATTTTTGTTGTGGTGAAAGACCAGTGAAAAAGAAGGCATAGTGGATATACGTTGGGGTTTCCTGTTAGCAGTGGAATGTATTGTTTGGTTTGCACGCGTGTAAAGCCACACCAGGAATTAGCCTGTGTTGCACAAGGAAAAAGTGAAGTTTTTGTTAAGCTATGCTAAGTAGGTATGGGCTTATTCTGAATGTGTAAATATCTGGGTGGAAAAAGCAGTTTCCCTTTAAGTGAAATGATAATCTCAAGAGTCGTAGAGCCTTGTGACTGATCACAAGTTTTAGAAGAGACTTCAGATCACTAAACCTAATGTTACATAAAGTTTGTCTTTACTTAACAAGTCTTATGGGTTGTAATGTTTAAAATATCCAACATGTATTACTATAATGTAGCCAGTTTCATATTTAATCAAATGATCTTAAAAAGACTGTTAGGCAACCATTGTCATTAGACAGTTCGATATATTTCATTTGCTGGTTTAGATTGTATCACTGTTTACTTGCAGTTAAGCTGCTGATGAAATGCTCTCCAGACATATGAGACTGGACAGTTTCTACATAAACTAAGAGCTCTTTGTATATCCTAGATCTTTCTCACTTTGTTATATGCATCCTTTTTTTTTTTCCCCCACATTGACAGCTCAAATTTAGATACATGTTTGCCAGTGATTATTTGTATAGACTTTACATATCTGAGATAATTTTACATTTCTCATAGAAGGACAGCTGCTCAACAGCAAGCAACATATGTTATAAAACATCTGCCCATATGTATGCCTATATAGATAATTCAGTTTTAAAATGAGAAGACTTCAAGATAAGCAAAAATTTTTGTGTATTTCCCAGATATTAGTAATGTTTTCTTAGGTGCTCATTGTGTTAAACTAGCCTAAGCATACGCTGTTAGGAGCACTGTGGTGATTTGTCTGTTTATGTTGCTATAATGAAATATTTTATGTAAAAAAGATGAAATCCATGTGTGTAAATCAATCCTATTTATTGCTCCTCAGATTCTCTGAGTCAGGGTTATTTTAGCTTGGTATTTATTAGTCTGCATTATCCTCTCCAAGTATTTGATGGAAAGAAAGTTTAGTTATTTTCCAGGTTCAGAGAGGAGAGAGAGTCTTAACGCATGGGAGTCCTGAAATATTTCATTAGCCTGAAACGCCCAGGCGGACCTTGCATTCGGCGATGAGGTGTCGGAGATGGCACGGGGAGGTGTCAGGGAGGAGGCAGCAGCGTTGCCCTGGCCGCGCAGACTGCCAGCTGACTCACCGAGTGTCACTGCGAGCGTAGGAGGGTCAGATGGCTAGAAGGAATGAGCCATGATGTTGGCTAAGACATTTCACCCTCTTTAAAAAGAGTCGGAAGCCCATACGAAGGACGGAGTATGAACGGGACGTGGATGCTGCTGCTACAGCACCCACGTGTGCGCTGGGGAGGCTTGTGCTACCCAAAGTGAGTCTGCCAGTGCAGGAGTCACAGTGACACGGTATCGAAGACTGATGTGAGAACGTGAAAGTTGTGTGCATGTTTGTTTTCAGTAATTCCTGCAATAGTTTTTGGTATCCTTTCTTTTAAAGAAAGGTCTTGTTTATGTAATACTGTTGATGGATCTAATTGGTTTTAGTTTCGTAAACAATATTGGCTTAAAAAGGCTATTGCTTTCTAACACAAAACCATCAATGACTTTATTAAAAGTTTTTTCCAGGAGATTCCCAAATATAATAGATGTCATTTAATTAAAAAATGAACAACAAGGGTTTGTTAGTAGGTCTCATGATCAGTTATGAAACAAGTGTAGCAAGCAAATTGCCAAATATTCTTCATTCAGGAGGATGAAGTTTTTTTCTTCCTGAAGAACATTACTAGTATTTTGTCAGGAAAACTCAAGAGAAGTATAAAGTCCAATGTAGCTTTCTTGCAAGCTAACTTTCAAAGTCCATATATATTTTAGTATCTTACATTATGTCTGGACACTGGATTGTTCTTGATCTTGACTTCAGACATCCAATTTTTCAGTAACACTGTATTTTCTGATAGCTGCCGCATACTGTTTAATAGAAGAATACACACTTTTCCGCCTGGCATTTTGGTGTTTCCTGGTACTGAAGCCCAGCGCCCGTGCCAGGGCCCTGCGCACACGCCCCTGATAAGGGGTGGGCTGCCCGTCCCCAGGGTAGCTCTGCTGTGGTGTGACTGGAGCCTTGGATCAGGCACCTGTGAAAAGCCATGAGAAGCCTCGTCGCAGGCATTCCTCCTGTTGGGTTTTTTTTTCCTCAGGAGCAGCATTTAAGCTGAGCCTCTGCATTTTGTCTCTTGAGCTACGCTGCAGCTCTTCTGTGCCTGGCCACATCCCTCGCTGGTCCTGACCTGCTGACTTGCCTTCCTGGCCAAGCCTCAGACCTGCCTCGTCACTGTGGGACTTCTTTTGTGATCCTGGATGGGGGCTGACCCTGGTTTCTGTCACCAGACCTGCTCTACTTTTTCCTGTTTGGGTGCCTAGGACTGCATCACCCGTCAGCGAGGGCACTGCCCCGGCTTCTGTTGTGGTCACCCTCGGCTCCCGACTCACCTTCCCTCGCGGAGATGGCTGCCCTTGCCGCTTCTTCATGCGGTTGTCTTTGCTCGTGCCGAAGCAGGGAGGCGTGTTTCCTTCCTCTCATTACAGCATAAAAAAACAGTACAGAAAATAGACACACATGGATGCTGAACCCTGTAGGTGGGGTTACGCACGCTTGTTTTCTCTCCCTGCAGCAGTGGGAGCCAACATGTGCGTGTGACTACAGGTTTGCAGAACACAGAATATAAAGGATATTAAGGTAAATGAATGATCTGGAAAAGTCAGAGCATTAATGCCTCATCCATCTTGAGAGTATCGAAGTAAATACCAAGGAGTTGTCCTGTGTTTGTCCCATTGCCTTACCGTGTCCTAACTGCTGTCAGGAGTCAGCATGCCCCAGTGTCTGAGAAGTTCATTCCAGGTTTGCATTATTTCACATCCCCATCCTTTCCCAAGCAGTGGAGATGCCCTGATGACAGGGGCAACATCAGCAGAAGAGCCACCAACCAGCCAGCGTGGTCACTGTGGCCTACCCATTCTTCCATCTTCCCACCCTTGATGTCTGTTTCATGTGGCCATTGCGAACAAGTCACAATAGAATATTAGATTATTACTGGGATCATTGTGGCTGTTTGCTTGAAGGTCAGGGACTTGTTTGCAATTCAGAGAAATTCCTGTGCCAAAAAAAAACCATCTCAATTGTTTCATAGAAAATTATATTTGGAAATAAATATTCTCACTGAGCTTCTGAGAAGAGAAATTGTGATGTCTGCTTTGAGTCAGAAAAGAGCAGGCTTAGACTCTCAGGCCAACTAAAATAATACAATAAATATTATATCTCATCTAATACTGTTAGTGCCCCCTGCTTACTTACATTAGCAGTGTTAACATCATCACACAGTACTGCAAAACCAGTTTTAAAGCAAAATAATACTTTCTGTGTGTCTTTTTTTTTCTGAAGAGAGGATAGTACATGCAGAGAGGGAACTTCACTTACTGTAAACAGGAACAGTAAAAGCCTGTCCTTTCTAAGGGTACATAACAAATTCAGTACTATGTCCTTTCTCCTCTTGCAACATCTAAACTGGGAGCTGTTTTCAAGGAACATCGGTTTTGTAACTTGCATAGTGTTAATATGTTAGTCAAAACTGGCCCTGCTTTCATACCAAAGTTAATTTTGGACTCTACAGAGCACAGAAAATCATCCTTTGCCCATTTTCATTTTTCTCCAGAGAGGAATGATGACATACTTCACATATCTGTGGAGCTTTTAAGTTAGAAATATTTATTAGATAGCTTTGCTTATGATATTATTGCAAACTGCAAAGGAAAAGAAAATTTCAAAAAGTTTCCTTTTCTAAATTACCACGACAATATTTCAGAAAACCTCAGCAGAGATGGTGACAGTTATTATCAGAGCCATGTGGCTGCTCTATGAATAGAAGAGTAATATGCACTAAATGAAGAATCTGTTATTTAGTCAACTGGTTATTTCGAACAAATCCTGCAAGGTGAGCATCCCATCATCATTCGATGACACATTTTCTTACCTCGTTCTGCCATTCTGGCTCCTTTAATTAGGCACTGCTATTTTACGAATATAGAAATTTCATGAAAAACAAGAACAGAAAATATCCATGTATTACATGAATGTATTTTTTGGGCACTGAAGTATCTATAGATTGACAGCACACGGGCTGAGGCTGTGAATCAGGCAGAGTGGCTGGAGTATGAACTGTCATACAGATGTTTTTTCAGTAGCTGTTTTGCAAGGGGACCACTCTGTTCATCATGACTGTATCATTTCCTAATTGACACGAAGCAGGCAGAAATTCCCCAATGAATGAGCTGTAGTTGAGATTCTTCCGTCTTGAGCTGACGGATGTATTTGGGCTGCCTTCAAGGCTTAATAGAGCAGAAATTACAATACTTTGGATTTGACCATGCAGTTTTTCCAGAAAGGAAATCCTTAGAAAAGTTTCAACATTTTTTTTTTTTTTTTTTTTTTAATTAAAATCTATGTATCTGTGATGGTGCCATCTATATAGTAATATCTAATATAGAAGGACCACCTTGGTTGAATAAATACCTGTTACCTCAGTCTGACACATAACTAACTTGGCTCAACGACTGCCTTGCAATGTAAGAGTTTCAGTGTTTGTGCAGGAGTTTGGGCCCTGAGTCTGTCTTGCTGAAAGATTATGACAGCCACAGTTTCAAAACAGAAAATAGAAAGTTTAATGCTTGTAATCACGGGGAATACCTGGCTCTTTGTTTCAGCCCACCTGAGCTATTTCTGAATTCAGGTAACTGTGATGGCCCACTGTCATTTTCTGGCATGAGCTGTAGCTTATTCTGGTGGTGTGGTGGTGTGGGCATATCCTTTGTACGCTCAGAGTTAATATAGAATAGATGCTGTACTTGCTGCTAAAAAGTGCTCTTTACTAGGAAAACTATGTAGAGTCCTACATACTGCTCTTTTCTGATGTAGGGTATGATCGATGAGTCAAACTTGTTACAGTTATGGGAGAGGTTATTCAAGATGCTTGGACTCAGAAGCATCAGGGAGGCAGGAAACAATTGATTTTTATTTTTCTTGCAAAATACCTTTTTTTTTCCTTCTCTCTTGATGACTTTCTATGACTTTGCATGTTGCAATGGTTCTCCAATATGAGCAAGAAAAAATGTGAAGTGTTTACTTGCCATTTCATTAGTAAATAGTATTATTTCACAGTTACATAATGTTGGTGGGCTACCCTGTGAACATGAGTTGGGAAGCAGTATCTTTATAAAAATTTTACACAATTATGTAAATGTACTTTCCAAAGGAAGATTAGGCAGAAGTCACTTTGCAATAGAAGTACTTACATGTGCCAGCCTAACAGACATACCCAAAGCTAATGTCATATGTTATCATAAGTCCAAAAAATTGTCATACCAGGGATGACTGCTTGAAGCATCTTACTCTTCTGTTAGCAGCAGAATGTGAAAGTGGGAAATCTCACAAGACTGCAGGTCTTACATGAAATTCTGCGAGATAGATAAACTTCTAAGAGAATAATGCCATGCTATAAATACATTGCATCTGCCTTTTAGGAGGAATGGTGAAAGTATTTTTTAGGCTATTGCTGTCTCATCAGAACAATAGAAACATTCTGTTCCTTAGGTCTCATGACATCTTGCATACTTGGAGTGGGAGTCTTTGGCGGTTACAGCTGCCTCAAGCTGTATTAAGCACAGAATCATAAACACGTAGATAGAAGGAACTTTTAGAAATCTTGTGTAATTCTCCCTTCTACGTGGAAGCAGAAAAAAAAAGAAATCTATCTAAATCTGGCCATCGCCTTTCACTCACTAGATGGTTTCTTCTTAGAAAAGCAGTTGATTTGCTTGTGTATTCCTGTTGATTTGCTTGTTTATTCCTGTGCTGCTCTGCTTTGTTCTTGCCCTCCCTACCAAGAAAGAAGATGAATGATCATAGTAAAAGAAAAAAAAAGAAATCTGTGAAGGCATGTGAATCCTTATCTTTTGCTTTCTAGGTGGTGGCTTTCATGCCTTTGGGTTAACGTAACACGGTAGATCTACCACTGTGCTGTAAATATTTTATCTTCTTGATAGTATTTCCTGATTCTTTGGATACAATAAAGAGCTGCCTGGTCTATGTTTGAAGAAAGGACAAAAAAATAGCTAAGATTAAATTCAGGAGAGCTTTAATGTAAAAACTGTTTGTTCAGTGCTTAATGATTTTTGAAGAATGGTGCATTCTGCTTGTATTTTGTATACAATGTTAAGTAAATTGCTTGAAAGTCTGTGAATTTATTGCATGTGATTGGAAGACAGGGTGCAGTAAGCTTGTTTTCTGTAATGAAGTATGTTTTGGCATTGGTTAGATACTGGGGAAGTATTACGATGATAATCACTAGTAATACTGCCCTTTTGGGTAGGATTTGACTGGTGTTTAAAAATAGCTTAATGTTTGTAGGAGCAAGAATGTTGATAGTGGGATAGCGTGAGTTTGTTTTTTACTTTTTTCATTTTCCTCCCTAGCACTTACAATAATTGTGTAAACTTTATATCCTAAGCACCCCTAGAAAAATCTGCAGCTCTGAAAAAGTAGACGTTATATAATGATTATTATGGGAATGATAAATCTGTAGCGATGTCAAGCAGTAGTATAAAATCCAAGCATTTGAAATTGGGTCAGGATTTAGAAAACCCTTTTATTCCCCTCAGAAATTCGTGAGTTTGAATTCTTTGATTTCCTCCTTAAAGCCCCAAGCCTTTAAGAATTCCTGGGGTTTGATTTTTATTTTTTATTACTTGAACTTTAAAGGCTAAAAACCTCACTTTAAAATGAAGAAGCAAAAATCCTTAAACTCTGTTGCACAACTCGGGAATTGGGATTGTAAAGAACAGGCTAAATTACATGAGTCTTTTGATGAAATCATGAGAACTGGTAACTAATATTTCAAGTGCAGTTGCAAAGATGTCTCAAGATAGAACAGGTTTTAGTACAAATATGACTAGATAGTTTTTTGTAACTGCTTCACTACAGACCTCATAAGTTGTCTTAAACCAAGACTTGTGTATTTTAAGGGTTTGACTTTGTTTTCATTAAAAAGTTTTCAAGATGGCTTTTATTGGACTCTCAAAGAATGCCTACGATATAAATTGTCTCACTACATTAATCTGATACAACTATTACTGTCTTATATTACATGTCAAAGGACAGGTCTTCACTTTTACTTTTTGTGCCAAGTAAAAAATGCTATAGCATATTACCGAAAGTAAACATAGTATTTTAGAAAAAAATTGGGGGAATATGTAGCCTTTTTATGCTACAAAATTTGGCATCAAGAACAGCAAAATAAGAAGTGAAATGTCCTTGAATAGAGAGTTGTCTGAAGAGTTATATCTTTGTAATGAAGCCTTGTCTACTTGGGGGGGTAAAATCAAGGTGTTTTTTTCTGAACCACTTCTGTATATGCCCCATAAAACTTAACCTTCATCTGGCAAAGTCAGAATGCATTGGTGTAATTTCTGCTTTTAACAGGTAACATTTTTGTGATTCTGGTACAGACTGGCTGTTCTGGTGGAAACATCTTATGCCTTCCGTAATTAATAAAGAAGAGAGAGTGACCTGGATTTTATAGTGTGACTACATAATATTTCAGAGACTCAGCTCTGTCAAACAGCAGCACTTCTGTGAGTCAATTAAAGTATCTTAATTGTTCACATGAGGAAAACCATATCAAACTAGTCAGTATTGATCTATTTCTAAAAGTATCTACATAACCCAAGAATTCTCCTGAATGTGCCAGAATCTTCCTAGATGTCTTCCCCATTATGTCCAATCTATTCCTACTTGCTGTCCTTCAAATATGATATGGTGCCATCCTGTCTTCAGTTGAAGCTGACTCTTTTCAGGTTGGTCTTCTCCATGTTAAAATACAGGCTTGGAAACAAGATGGATTGCATTTATGTTTGGTACTGCAGAGCAGGCAGCTAAATCAGATGGCACAAAAGGAGTTACTACATCAGTAGTGCATACTGGCTTTTACAGATTTTTAGTGACTTTTAGTTCTTTGGTATGTTTGGTTGCTTTTCCATATTATAATTTAGAACAATGTTTGGAAGTTTGTTTGGAGATTCTTCAGTATGTTGTTATCATCTGGGCACATAAAAGAATAGTAAAAAAAAACCCCAGAGATTCAAGTAAGGTAACTGCTTGTATTTGTGATTCAAAAAAAAAAGAGAGGAGGGAGACTTTTCGTAGATAATTACCTATAGAATCATTAAGGTTGGAAAAGACCTCTAAGATCATCAAGTCCAACCATCCACCCAACACCACCATGCCTACTAAACTGTATCCTGAGATGCCACATCTACACGTTTTTTGAACACCTCCAGGGATGGTGACTCAACCACTTCCCTGGGCAGCCTGTTCCAACACCTGACCACTCTTTCAGTAAAGAATTTTTTCCTAATACCCAATCTAAATCTCCCCTGGTGCAACTTGAGGCCATTGCCTCTCATCCTATCGCTAGTTACCTAGGAGAAGAGACCAACACCCGCCTCACTACAACCTCCTTTCAGGCAGTTGTAGAGAGCAATAAGGTCCCCCTTCAGCCTCCTCTTCTCCAGACTAAACAGCCCCAGCTCCCTCAGATGCTACTCAGAAGACTTGTTCTCTGGACCCCTCACCAGCCTCGTTGCCCTTCTCTGGACACGCTCCAGCACCTCAATGTCCTTCTTGTAGTGAGGGGCCCAAAACTGAATGCAGTACTCAAGGTGTGGCCTCACCAGTGCCAAGTACAGGGGCACGATCCCCTCCCTGCTCCTGCTGGCCACACTATTCCTCATACCAGCCAGGATGCCGCTGGCCTTCTTGGCCACCTGGGCACACTGCTGGCTCACGTTCAGCCAGCTGTCAACCAACACCCCAAGGTCCTTTTGCGCTGGGCAGCTTTCCAGTCACTCCTCCCCAGGCCTGTAGCATTGCATGGGGTTCTTGTGACTGAAGTGCAGGACCCAGCATTTGGCCTTGTTTAACCTCATAAAATTGACCTTGGCCCATCAATCCAGCCTGCACAATATTCAATGTAAACTGTACGTTGAAGACTGTATAAATTATCTGCATAAATTGTGAATTGTCATGGCAAATTTTTAATCAGTTTTCCAGGGAAATTCTTTATTCTCTGTTAGCCGGACAAAACGCCAGTGCTGTAAACAGTTTTATTCCAAAATTCCATAAAGAGATACTGTATGCATGTGCATGAACTCATGCCTGTGGAAATACGTCGTTTTAAGAAAAGTAAAAACTGATAAATACTGGCAGCCTCTAAGACATGGGTTTTAAGGGACAGCCTTTTTTATCGTATATACATGTTAATTAATCACTGTGTTCCTATAAAAAGAAAATTCCTTACTTCTCTACTTGCTACGGCTGACAATTTAGCTTATGGCCATCGGTATGATTACTGCAGACCACCCGCTCTTTCAGTTGCAGCTGCAACATTTAAACTTAAATGTTTGACTAAAAATTTCCAAACAACCATTAGGTTGGAAGTGGCCTCTGGTCCACTCTCAGTTCTGAATAGGTTGTTCAAGGCTTTTTGTCTAGATGGGTTTTCAAAACCTGCAAGGACAGCAGTTCCACAACATCTCTGGACAGCCTGTTCCAGGGCTTAGTTGTCCTTCAGGTGGTTTCTCTTTTCCTTGTCTCAAGTCTGAACCTCTCCTGTTTATGATGACTGTCTCTTCTTCTCACACTGTGCAGTTCAGTGAAGAGCCTGGCTCTGTCTTCTCAGTGACCACCTTGCAGGTATTGGCAGGCTGTGCTTAGCTCCCTCAAAATTTTCTCTTCTTCATCCTTGAAAAAGCCCAGGTCCATCTGCCTCTCCTGTAATGGCAAATGCTCTGGCACCCAACCATCTCTAATAAAGGAAATAAAGACAGTCTCATTCAGGGATTATTTTCCTTGTCTTTTTAATTCTTGTTTTTCATGCCTTTGTAAAAATATTTTTCAAACAATTATATTTTAAGAGGCTGTAATATAACACTGAAGGGATAATTGGAGCAGAGGAGGGGAGAGGAGTGGCAGAAAGAAACACCTCCTGAACTTTGTGAAGTTGAGCAGAAAGGAAACTCAGCCTGTTCACACCCAGAGCCTGGTCTGGGGAACTCACTTCTTTGAAGTGCGGCATTACAAGGATATAAGAACCTTATTATGATAAGGATACAGGATATTTTAATGATTAAAAATGAAATCTTAATGAGAAAAGTTTTTAAGCTTTTGAACCGTGTAGTATAATAGGCTCTCCCATATTATCTGATTAACTGTTTGCTTGACTCTTGAATCTGTTGTAAGCACTCGTATAATTTTTTTTCTGGAGACTTCTCTTGGATTGCTTTGTCAAGGCTTTGCTTAAAGGAGCTCTAAGAAGAAGTGGAGATACATGAGATACATCAATAGTTTTGAATTAGCGCTCATGGAAACAGTATGTCATGTTGGGAAAGCAGTCTGTCAGTGAAAGAAGCATTCAGCAAGGTCTGTCTGCTTTTAAAAACAGAAGATCTTTATCATTCGTTTTACCAGCACATATTCTGATACTCTGATCCTTTCTTTTGAATTGTTTAAACTGATACTGTTCAAGGTGCTCTTGGGATTTACTATTTTTTAGTGTAGAGGCAAAACAGTAGAGGTACTTGCTGTAATTAACTTGCTTCTTTATGTGAACAAAAAAAATTCTTGGTGTCAAATAAAAGTTAACCAAATTTTTTTCCAATCCCTTAATTTTTTGAAAGCAAGGAGGGGAAAAAAAAAAATCCTTTCATGACGCCTTCTTTAACCTTATTTCTTCCTGCTTGTAAAAAAAGGAGCTTTGTGCTCTTGACCTTTCTGCCCTTACAGGCACAGAGCAAAATTCCTAGTTATGCTGCTAGTCAGTGTGCTGACTAACAGACTCACTACTTAACAGACACCAGGAAATCCTCTTTGGTGCCATCTATTCTATATACTTGTAACGTTAATGTTCAGAGTAGGTGAAATATTTGCACATATTTCCAAAATTATTTTCTTCTACTGTCATGCACTCTAATATCACAAAATTCTGAAGAAATCTATCGTAAATAGATCTGAATTGAACAGGACATATGTAATCACCCTTGACTTTTTTTCCCTAGCAATTGCTGACAAAAGTGTTTGAAATGATGTGGAAATGGAATCCTGTAGAATATTTTGATGTGAATCTGTTCACAGTAAAAGCCTGTACAAAAAATTAAGCCATTCTGACATGACAGAGATAGCTCATTTCAGCTTGCTGGTAATGCTTGTATTGGCTAAAATGCTAATCTTTCTCTTCGTATATCTTTGAAGAGGTGTGGAAGTTCACAGGTTCATGTGAACTTCCACCCATGATGTTATTAAGAACTGATTTTAAAATCTTTAAGTCTGTTAAATGTCTAGAAATAATTGCTCTTTTTTTCCCTGTGTGGCATCGTTAATTTGAGAGAGCAATAGGTTTATAAAGGTTCATCTTTTGACAGGCCTTGTGGCTGTTCCTTTAATGAAAACCAACCAACCAAACAAAAAGGAACATCAAGAACAGTGGTATATTAGCTATGAACTCCCTAATTCTGGATAGCTGTGAATTGGTTAAGGGTCTGATTTTTAAAACGTAATTACTATGTTCTAGATGGTTAGTGTTTTCCCAATTAATTTCATGTAATACTTTTGCAAGTCACATTTCATAAATGGAACTTCTGTGTGTTCAAACTGTGCTTGAATTTACCATTTGTGTAATCACACTGTAAAACACTTGTAAACAAGACTTGCTAAAATTAAGCATTAAAAAACCATAAGCTGATTTTCACAAGCTCTGTGGAACTGACCTTATGCTTGAAATTACTAGGTCGTACTAGCAGTTGGTAGTTACGAAAAGCTTGGATCATTTCTTTAAATTATTAGTTTTAATTTAAAGTGATCTACTAACAAATGGTGATGGTTAACATTTGATACCTTTTGCTGATGGGGCTCCAAACCCCTTCCTCCTGACTGCTTCTTTGGCTGTAGTTAATAGTCTTCTTGTGAAGGACTGGATTACAGTATCTGTAGCTCACTGTTGCATGACTAAGAGGCCACATGAAGGGAACAAATGCCGATTTTACGCCATAGAGCTAACTGGTGAGAGCGCTTCGTGCCGTGCCTGTGCTTGGCGCTGTTCTCGGCTGCCAGTCGCATCCGGGGTGCGGCTCTGAGTCGGGCTGCTTATGTTCAAAGCCCTAAATGGGCTCCCACAGCGTTATCTCAAAGGCTGCCTGTCTCCTCTATAGTAGCTTCTCCCACAGGAATAAAACTACTGAAGTACAGGTTTGGTCTCTGCTTTGTGAAATACTCAGGCACTAGACAGAGGGTTGAACATTTTCGAGTCTTCAGAAAAAGGCAAACCCATTTTTTGTTTTGGTTTGTTTTCTTAAAGCAATTATCCCTCTAACAGTTGTGGTGTAAAATTGCTCCTTCTAATGAGTTTCCAGAGTAAATAGAGTAGCTTCATCTCCTTGAATAAGAAGCTTAGCTTCAAAGCTGTATCAGGGAATAGACAGGAAAATCGTAGGTAATGGTGTTTCTGTGTGTATGTGCCCATGTGCACTCACACGTGTGCATACCATATGTGCACACATGTCAAAACATTAGTCAAGGGGCCTACGTACAGGTATATTTTAAAATACCGTTTTGAAGGAGGATCTGTGTATGATACCATTTCTACACACATCCGTGTTAAAAAAAGGAAAAACTTATTAAGGTTGTAAATTCAAGATATCACAACCTAAGAATGCCCATAATTGACGGTGGCCTGGCAGAGCAGTTTGGTTCTTTTCCGCGTTTGCATCATCTTACAGAATGTTCACAGAGTCATCTTGTGTTATAGTTGTAACATCCAAATCAGTTTTCAAAGAAGAGTTGACTCTGTCATGGACTTTACCATGATATTAATTGCTGTAATTTCAAAAGGTTTTGCAAATGTGTATTTTCATAATATGTTTTCATTTTGTTGTACAGATAATCTTATCTTAGGTGCCCCATTCTGAATACCTAGAACCTGACTTTCAGAGTACTTGGTGCTATACAGCACTTCAAGTGCTGAGAGCACAGCTTTCACTGATTTCCATTTCATCTCCCATGGTTCAGTGTCTCTGCTGCTCAGACTTACATAGACAATTCAGGCTTACAGGAAAAGAGGAGTATAAAATGTAGTGAATAAGTCAAGTCAAGGCTAAGATAAGTCATTTTTGAAACCAAGGCTATGGACGCCCACGTACGTTTTAAACTACTGTTACAATCATTGAGGACTAAATTTTTACCTATAAAAGGTCTCAAGCTTATGACAATGTATCTTCATTTTTTCCCATCAGGAAAAGAAACAAGGTAAGGAATAAGCTGAAGAGAGTGGGGGTGGAAGAGAGACAGGTTCAACACACTTTTAAAATGTTCCTGGTCAGATGTATCAGGGAGACCTCTTTCCTTCTGCAAATATCTGCTAAGGATAAATCAGTCCACGTGGAGGATAGCAGCCTTGTATTGTGCTTTGGTTCTGGGTTAGAGGTTACAGTTTTACAGATGTCTTGATAGTAATGCTTTGACAGAGCTCATTTTTGTTAACTCTCTTGCTCCTTGCTTGCACAAAATAAAACCTATGAACTCATGCATGTGGGAGTTGGGAAACGGCAAAATCAGTATTGCTCATTCGATGACAGCAGGAAACCTTGTGCACACATGACAAGATTTTCATGTATGATGGCGAAGCATTCTACTGTCTCAACACATAATGTAGTTCTAAAGTTTATCCTTCATGACAATGATTGTATATCAGTTACTAGAAATATCCTTGCTGAATCCTGGTCTGACTAGTCCTCTTAAAATTAATGAAATCATCCTGCAGGGGGTTGCTTCATTGCCCTTTGCATCGTTCACACTGTGTCAAAGGCATAGGTTATGTATGTTTTTCTGTTTGGTTGATTCTAATTAAGTCTGTTTAGTGTTGATAATTAACAGTAAGAGCAAGAGATTCAACAGGTTCTCTTCTGCCCTTTAAAATTTTAAGAAGCCCCCCTTTATTATTTCATTTTGCTTCAAGAAGCTATGAAAAAGATGTCTGCTATCTGAAACTAAAATTAGCCATCTAACAATGCCTGTGGGTTTGGCAACAGGAGAGGGAAGGAAAAAAGACAGAGCCAGGCCTGCGTTACTAATACAAACTTTCTTTCTGTTTCCCTTTGCTCTCTGGTTGGAATAGGATACTCGGGAGACACTAAAGCTTTCTCTTCTCTCTTTAACTGCATTTATCTGAACTCCACCAGAGTTCAGATTACAGTGAGCTACAGATATCTGACCTTGACAGCCTGAAGCCCTGCAGAACAGGTGTAGACCACCTGAGATTGCATCTCACAGGCTGGGCATTGTGAAATGACTACAATAACTACTTGTAAAGTAGGTTTGTACATCAATGCTGCTTTGTGAGTCAGGTCTTCATTAGCATCCTTTACAGTCTCTTGTAGTGTAGCTCCAGCCTGGCAAACTATTCAAGGTGGCATTGGACAAATGCTGATCTACTCAGAAGTTATCTCTCCCCTTTGGAATAAACACTCATTTGAGAGGCATCTCTCTGGTAAAGGTCTGTGTGATGAAGTGGCTTAGAGCACTGCATCCACTTGTGTTCCCAGTGCCATTTGTTTTAGGGACCGTGGATCACAATTAATGACTCTGTTTTCAGGTGCATTTTATACAGATTATCGGTTTTTGCTTGGCTTCTTGATTCCTTTTTTTCCCCCAGAGATTAAGCAATGCAGTTTCACGTATGTGTGAGTAGTTGTGTAATGTGTAAATTACTCTTAAGCACCCTGTTGCCTTGCAGTCTCCCTCCCCTTTCTCACCCCTGTTTCTGATCCCTCAAAAGTTCTCTTACTCCTGTTTGTCTGTGATACCACCACATGTGCAGGTTTTCTGAGATGACACTTTATCTGAGGATTTACTTTCAAATACAGGTATTTCCTATAGGAAGGACATTGTCTCAGGTGAGGGTTATGTAGATAAAAATGTGGATTTTTCCATCTGTATGGAATTTTTAACCTATTGCAATGTCTGTGGTATAGAGAGGATTTTGGAAGAGCAGAGTGAGTTTATCAACCAGTTTATCACTGTGAGATAAGATTAAAAAATATTATGTAGTGTCCAAAGTCATCTGATAATATTTGTTGTCATGAAGGAACTGCTTATTAGTGTTTGAGAGGCTCCCTAGGGCAGATGAAAGAAGCCTTCTTTTCTACCCTGAGGAACTTTTTGGTGGGGAATATTTTTGCTCCACTATGTGTTTTAATCAAGCATGTCACTACTTGTTAGTGGCTCTTTTCATATACCTCCTTTGTTGCCCTTTTAAGGTTATGAATGTCATTATTTCATTTTGCAATCGAAAAAGGAAAAATTTTGATAATTTAACTTGCAGTCCCTGTTTGGCTTTCCTTGAGAAGCTGTTGTTCTCCCAGTCGCTGATTGAAAAATGTTAAGTAATTTAACTTTGGAGTGGAAAGAGGGACTAGATTTTGTGAATGCAGAGAATCCAGAATCCCCCTGGCCTTCCTTAATCTCTTGTTGTAGGTACTAGAAGATGTAACCACCTTCTGGTTGTAGAAATGGCCAAGTTGTGGTGAATTCCTTCTCCTGCATCACTCACATCTCGCAGTCTTCTGCTCAGCAAGCAGGGACTCAGCAGAGAGGAAATCCCCGACTTGCATGCTGGGTACTGCTACGTAGGTGAAAAGAATCCTGTATGGGAAGGGTGTGGCTTAGGAGATTATAATTACAGTGCCTTAATTACTCACAGGATGTTGCAAATGTATAGCATGTAACTAGCCTTATTTCGTCCATATTTCAGTATCTGTAGTCCCATTGAAAGTGGACCTACAGTAAGAAACATTGATGTCCTAAAGGACCACAAACAGATTGTTGAACAATGAGTATATATACATTGCTATTTATTTTTTAAAAAAACAACGTTTCATCATTAATGTTAAACTACTCATTTGTTTTTAGTTGGTTTTTTTTACTTAAAGTATACATTGCCTAGTCTGCATATGATTTCCTTCACATAGGGTAGAGTGGGTAGAAGGTGCTGGTTTGAACTGAAGTATAGGTGTACCTGTGTTAGTTCACCTGTTAATATCCAAAGCACCAAATTGTATTTTAGATCTTTTACATTATGATGGTTGTTACATTCCTCTGGTAATTTTACACTGATGATAATTACTTGCAATTTTACAACATTGTAGCAGCAAGAAAATATACTGATGTTGTTAAAGGAGAAAAACATGGCTATTTTGTTTAGAATGTCTGAATTATTGGCATTTCTGATTTTATAAAGAAACTTTAGCTCTTCCACTTGTTCTGCTGGATTCAAAATATTTTACAATTATGATAACCATCCATTCCATGGTTTTTAAGAATTTCTGAAGTTTCCATTGGAGTAGAAGCTAAAGTGTAGGAGAAGAATGAGGCAATACTCCTTGGCTGAATTTAATGCACTTTGTAAAAACTGGTGAAAGTCATAATCTTGTACTATACCCATGGGAGGATGAAGGTTTGCAAAATAGGGCTGTAGTTTTCATCTTAAACAGAATTTTCCTGTTCTGTCAGTATTTTCACTTCTATTGCAAAGGAGTATTTTGAAAGGATCTCTCAAGTATTTTACCATACCAAATTTGTGTTCTTTTTCCAATGTACTTTGTGATTATGGTAAAGGATATAAAATACTTTTTCTTTTTTCCCCATTACCTTGTTGATTGAGTGTTTTGACTCAAAGTAGAATGCTTTAGTATTAATGTACTAGCTTATAGATAGTGATGATATAGATATTATTAAACTGTCTCCGCTACCATCAGCATATCCAGCCATAATAATATTCATCCTCCTTCAGCCAGGGGAAGGAACTCCAGTGGATGCTGCTAGATTTTCACCACAGGGTATAAATGCTGGCCCAGATATCCCAGAGGTGCAGCCACCTGCCAGAAATTTCCATTTCGACAGAAACGAAGTACAGACTGCATCTGAGCTGTCCAACTAAAACTACAGGTTTTGTATTACAAAATTTTATCCAAGATACTGGCTGCTGTTATTCTTTCTGTATTGGCTTAATAGTTTTGTGGTTATCTGACAACTTTTCAGTTGTTCTTTAGTCTTGCATTGAAGTTATTTATGACGTTTCACTCTCAACCTAGTCCGTTGCGCTAACAAATAGCGTGTTGCAAGTCTGTAGAGCAAGAAAGTTGGTGTTGAGGAACCAGTGTCCATGGAATATATGTCCCAGTTGCTTTATTTCAGATTAGATCTCTTCTGAGCCTAAGCTGATGAGTGCCATCAGCAAAATGAGTACGTTAGGTGAGCTTCTGGATTTCATCTTCCATTTTAGCTTCATCCAAAAGGAGCCCCGTTTTGCACAGCAATCCATGATGCAACCCAGAAGCTCAGAGAGGGACACTGGGGAGGTTCACTTCAAAAGCGCTGTTCTGATCTGTTAATGGGAGTTCCCTGAAGAGGAATGTGGTCTGTCAAAAATCTGTTCTAGTAAGCTTAACAAAAGCCCGTTTTAGTTCAAAACTGAAGTGCCGTAGTACCCTTCAGTGACTGTGGGTGCTTTATCTAAGAATGTGCTACCTCAGTGTAGCAACCCACAGTCAGTCTGAAACATCATTCCACTTTGTAGGATATTCATCCTGGGATGGATAATGAACGCAGGAACAGGAATGTGAATGTATTTTCTAAGTGTTTATAATTCGTAAGCAAGTTACTTCTTAATCAGCAAGTTATAGAAGAGAAAGAAAATGGATTTTACAGGTCCAATTTTTTTAATGCTGTAGCCCCAAAATGCGGCTGAACAAGAGACATAAATGTGGGCTCACAGTAATGAATGCTGCAAAACTGGTAAATGTTGGTAGCAGACCTAGTAGGTCTGATAGTCATCTCAAGTTTCCTCTGCTAGGTTTATTGGCTACTGTTCCGTAGAAAACAGTGAAAAGTGGTCTGTTGCGAACAGCTCAATGTTAACATATGGCCAGAATTTTTTAACCTTTGGAAAAGAGCAAAATAGAGAATTAACTGGAAGTTTTATGGTAAGATGAGATGTTTGGAGGAAGCAGCTGTAGATCAGTCCAAAAAAATTAGCTGTAGTCAAATGGCCAGAGAGATTTGGGCAAATATCACATACACTCTCAGAATATTAAGTCTTGCCTTCAGTTAAAAATTTCTCAGCAATTGGTACCGTCTGTATCTGTGGTGGCTGCTGGCCATCCTGCCTAACACAGATTTTTTGTATTCCCATATGAGCAGCAACTACTGAAGCATCTGCTCAGTGGGGTAAGTTTCTCCCTGAGGCCATGCTTTCTAGTGAGCAGTAATCCACACTTCAAGGTGTACCTTGTGCATAAGGAAAAAAAAAAATCTTTTTCTCTTGAATTTTTTTTGGTACAAGTTTCTAGGTCAGACACTTATGTGGTCCCATTGGTTGGTCAATTCATGGAATATGTATTCTAGCTGGCAGATGTGTTTAAAATTGTTATAAACATTGTTCATTCCCTCAGTTTAACCATCTAAAAATAGAGAGCTTTCTGGGACAGAGAAAAGCTTAATTTCTTCTGGCAGAATACTTTTTATTAGCTTAATTAGATATGGGCAATGAGCAGGGAAGGTTGCGTTTCCAGTCTGCTTGTTCCTTTGCACCTAGGCTTTGCTGGAATGTCACATATTACTCTGTAAAAACACCTTTAAGTGTAATGGAAAAATCCTTAGAAATTTGATTCTAAGGGTTTTTATTTAATTTGGTTAAAAAAAATTAAAGATCTCAATGAACACACTGTGTTAGGAGGATTTTACTCCACTTTGAAATTTCTTCGATGTTACTAGATTTCTCTTACTAATAATTGTTAGTTTAAAATAATGTTATGATTTGAGTTAGACTTTTTTATTTTATTGTGTCTTGCTTTTTGTTGACTTGATTCATTTTTATGTAACAATTTTTAAATAACCAAACCTTTCTTCTTGGTGGTTTTTTTACTCTTAACTATACAAAGCAATATCTCCTAACATTTCCCCCTCCCAGCTCTAACTGTCGTAACAAGTATTTGATAAAAAGCAATGCTCATAGGTAAAACTGCAGGTTAGGGAAGACAATGTATTGTAAAAACGTAGAAAAAATATCAAAGAAAGGATAGTGTTTACACCAATCATTTTATCTAAAAATATTACATAGTTACGGCCAACAGTCATGCTGTTGCTGCTTGTTAAGGCTAATTTTAGCTCTTCCAGTTAAAACAGGCGTTTCTTTTATCTGTAAGTATAGCCTTGAGGTTTCTGCAGGGCTATGCTTTCTTTTGGCCTAAAGCCGAAGCTGATGTATGGTAGCACAGGAAAGCTCATATGCACATGTGCAGAGAGTGCAAACAGTAGCATAGAGAGTTGGGATCGGGTTGGTTTGGGTTTTTTCTTTTCTTTTCCTAAGCTGGTCAGGAAAGCATGACTTTTTTCAGCAGAGCCAGTTTTCTGATCTGGCTGATCCCACTGCAACACAAGCACTGTGGTGTTGGCAGAGGGTAGGTGGAGAGGTGAGGATGACGCCCACCCGGCATGGCAAATAATAGTTATTCCTTAAAACCGGTGTCTCTGAAACGGCGTCATTGCAGTTTGTCTGACACTTACTCGTGGTCCCAACCTTTACAGAAGACTCCCCTCCTTGAGGTTTCGCCTTCCCATAAGCTAACATTTACATGTCGCTGCCTGCTTGGTAGTGTACGTGAGAACACACAGCTTACTGAACTATAGTACGACTGGACAGAGGAGAAAAATAATCTGAGCAAAAGAGTTAATAACGAGAAAACAAAAACAAATTCTGCTGTCGCTCTCAGCTCCAGAATTCAGATATAAATTGTTCACTGGCATTTGGAATACTGAACATTGGATTCTCTGGAGGTAGTTGAGTAGATGCTCTTTCAAACTGATTTGATTGAATATCTTTAACTCCTTCAGGAGTGTTGATGACTGTGCTCTTTTAAAGAAATCTAGGCTTATGTTTGTAATGCAATGATATTTTTCTTTTATTCTTACAGTTCTTAAATTTTTGGGTGGCTACAAAATAAGAGAACAAGAAAAAAAAGATTCTCTGATGGAGTCAAATGGACGTCTCTCCGATTTAAGATTACTTCTGAGTAACTTGTTTCTTGGCTAGGCAGGAATGTTTTGCTATTCCAAAGCTGCAGTTCCTATGGAAGTCCAGCAGAATGTAACGTTTCTTATGTAATGGGCCTTCTGACTGTCACATTGCTTTTTAAATTTTGTTTTTATACTCTCCAGGAAAATTATTTCACTTGTTAGAGAACTATGTGAAGAAACAACCATTTTTCATTTTGTTTGGACTAGAAGTAGCCAGGCAATTTCTTTTAGAGCTATGATATGAGCTGTCATGCTGTGTGTGTTACAAAAGGTATTCCCAAAAGGTTGTGTAGATATGGTAGACTTTGTAAAATGTTAAAATCTTAAAGGATATTAATAATTGGGGATTCTTAATTAAATTAAGGATCAGAATTTAAAGCCATGGTGTCCAAAATCGTTGAAACCTTGCCATTTTTTCCTATTTCTTAAACTTCAAGACATTCATTCTCTCGAGTGTAGACTGGTAGGTATAATTACATTGGTATAACAAGACAAAGGGATGATGCTGTCAGAATTTAGTTCCTGTGAAGTTTAGAGCAATCTGATAGTAATCTTAGTAGCTATTTTCTCTGGCTACCTGTGCTACTTACACATAAATAAATCACTCTTACATCTTGCTTTACATTCTCAAAGAAAAGCAGTTTAGTGTGTTGCCTTGCGCCCAGCTGTTAAGCCTAGCCATTAGCCTCAGGCATGTGCTTTCCTTCATTTGTCCTTCCCCCAGTTTATAGGGAACAGAAGTCATAGAGAAAACTGGATGATTAGAGGCACTTCCAGCTGAGTTTAAGCCTTTGTGCATGACATCCAGAAGTAGAATTTAAACTTGCACAGCACTTTTCATTCAAAACTTTGAAATTGGGTCAATATACTCCTACATCAAGTGGTAAAACTGTTACAGGACAGGGGAAGTGACCAGTGTGAGGTTTCACAAGAAATGAGCAATTAGGAAAATGCCACAGGACCTTCAGCCCCATACACTTCCTACATTTGGAATTGGCTCGAGTACTGGATGTAAGAGGTAATGCCTGTGTTGTACAATGTGGTTAGGAAGGGCAGTTCAGCTTATTTTGCTGGGGAGTTTGGGGGTGTAAAGATGAGACTAAATTTAGGGTTTGAATTCTTTGGCTGTTTTGCGTGAAGACACTTGCAGAAGCAACTATATTCTGACTTCAGAGGTGCCCTGGCAACACTTACCTGTAAATTATAAATTCTGAATTGTAGTTGATATTTAAAAAAAAAAAAGTGGTGTTTTCAAAGTCAGGAAACTCGCCACAGTATGAACATAATGCCTTGAGTTTCTTTTTGCAGGTAGGGATCCTGTTCTGTCATTTAAAGATGATAGTCTGGCTAGAAAGACAGGGTGATGTCATAGAATCACGGAATGGTTTGGGTTGGAAGGGACCTTACAGATCATGTAGTTCCAACGCGCCTGCCAAGGGCAGGGATACCTTCCGGGTCGCTCAAAACTCCATCCAACCTGGCCTTGAACACTGCCAGGGAGGGAACAGCCACAGCTTCTCTGGGCAGCCTGTGCCAGGGCCTCACCACCCTCACAGTAAAGAATTTCTTCCTCACGTCTAGTCTAAATCTAACCTCTTTTAGTTTAAAGCCATTACCCCTTGTCCTATCACTTCATGCTCTTGTAAAAAGCCCCTCTGCAGCTTTCCTGTAGGTCCCCTTCGGTTACCTTATAGGACTCCCTGCAGCCTTCTCTTCTCTAGGCTGAACAGCCCCAGCTCTCTCAGCCTTTCCTCATAGCAAAGGTGTTCCAGCCCTTGGATCATTTCATGATCTGATATTGCAGCATTATTTTAGTTTCCAAAGTATGAGAAGTCCAAGGGGATTTATGCTCCCTGTACACCTGAGCTCAGATCTGTTCTTTGCAAGCCATTGAGGAAGCTTTGAGGAGCTTCTTGTGAATCCTTGATCCAGGGATGAGTTGTGTAGGACCACATCAGAGCTGTCCTATAGTGGTCCTATGGATGTGACAGCTCATTTTGCCCTGGTGTTCCCGCTTCCCCTTGCTACCATGTTACCTCCGGTACACATCTTTACATATCTTGCTTTTGCTTGGGCTGAGGATGAGAGACTCTCTTACTAGAAGGCGAATTGCTGGGCATCGTACAAGATCTGGCTGTGTGATACAGGTTTCTGAAGAGAGCCGGTTAGGAATGCTTTGGTTTGGAGTTTTTTAAATCTAAGCATAAAATGCATACAATTTTTTTTTTCAATAGCATAACACTTCTGAACTGTGACTGTAAGCAAATCTTTGTTGTCATCGCTGCATTAGAATACGTGGATGTTGTCGTTATTGGCAGAGAGCAATAAAACAACACACAGCAGTTCGTAATCCAGGAATATGGCTGTCTCATTAAGGTTAACAAACGGTCACAGTTCAACAGTTTGATGACTGTGGGAGCTGGCAGGTGCTAAAATATCTTGTGCTAAAGTACTTTGTGCCTGAGGTGATAAACAGTATGTTTTATATATCAATAACTTTTAACTGTGATAGAGGTATGTTTTAATACGGATTTCTTCTGGAGGGATTTCACTGTTCAGAAAGAAATAGAAAACTGTGCGTGTCATTTCATAGATGGATTCTCTGGGGTTTCGTAGCCCAAAGAGCAGGTGGTAAGCTTTTTTGTTGAGCCTCAGCCACATGTTCTGTTGCTTTTTGGTTTAGGGTAAGTCAGCCGTCCATGCTGTGATTGTGTCTGAATTTCAGACCTGAAAAATAACATCAAGCTTATATCTTCTTAGGAGTAGATAACTTGTCAACAGTGCCTGCTGATGCCTTCTTGAATTATTCTAGCAAATGGCAGTCTTTCCAACGAGGCCATTGTGAGAGCTTGAAGGTAATTGTGCAGTAACTCCCTTTGCTTGTTACTAAAATATTTTATGTTCATTTTGGCATTCAGTTTTGGAGGAGTATTTGTTTGAATGCCAGTGATCCGAATGCCTGTATCCAATGTTGCTGCTTATGGGGACATGGAAGAATATTCATAAATTTAAGAGCTTTGCAGAAGCTTTGTCATTTGTCAGATTCCCATATTTCATGATCAAGTTATGTCCTTAATGTCAAGCTCAGGTTTCCTTGCACATCTGACTAACTATAAACCTCTCCGTAAGAGTCTCACATTTTTTAGCTTTTTGTTCCCAGGCTGCATGCGTGAGTTCTCATTAGTTTCTTTAGGAAAGAAGTCATGTATAGATATCTGCCTAGGTATGGCTGAGTGCTCTTCCACTGCGTAGCAGAGGTTGTACACGGTTCGTCTTTGACAGGTATGTAATAAATGCCAACAACCCATGGACATCTTTGAAGTTTCTCCTTTGGTATGGATGAAGAGCACCACCTTCTTATTGGTGGGTATTTGACTTCCCACCAATATTCAGTACCTTAAAGACAAGCAGCATTAAATTTGTATTGCTTCATGTGTGGTTAATGAATAGTGCAGTCACTAGAACACAGTAGCGTATGTTAGCCGTCTTTTGTGGCACATCACTTTAAAAACAACCAGTTGTGTGGCTGCATCTGGGCTTGTTTCTTGACATCATTGAGTTTAGGCGTGAAATCTTGGAGTTACAACAACATGACTGACAAGAGAAGTCTGTTAGGAGTTAGAAGGACATATTTTTACAGGAATGGAAGAAGATGGTTTTTAGGAAAGATGCAGTTAAACCGGAAGAGTTGTCATGTTCCCAACTCTGTGCGAACTTGTTCAGGCACTTCATCTGTTTGTACGAAGTTCATCATCTCTGAAACGCTTGAAATGTACACATGCCTCTGACAAATATGGTGAAACCAGCTGAACTTCTGTAAAGGCTGTTGAGAGTCACTGCCGGAAAGCTTAAAAGACATACATGCAAATGTAAAACTTTAACTCATCAAGAATTTGTGTTTAAAGGAATAGCTTTCGTTGTATGGGTATTCCGTTTGCTTGGCTTTTGTAGTTGTTAATTTTGGGGAAAATAGGTGTGAGAAAGTTCTTGACTCACAGGAGCAGAAGAGGTTTATATTGCAGCAGGTGTTTACTCACTTTAATTTTTGGATTAATTAAATGGGGGCCAAACCTGTAGCAGGCAGCTGTGGTGGCTTAAATGAAATCTGTGTAGGAAGGCCACAAAGTTAATGCAAACTGACTTTTTAATAGATTAGTTGAACTACACAGATATTTTGAATAAATGTGGCATTGATTTTGCATTGCTTCATGACTACTATAAATTGAACTGAATCAAAGCTGCTGTAAGGATTTTATTATCTTTCTTCTGTAGCTTGTCTGACAGACCATAGGCAGGTATACAACATCAGCCAAATTTAAACCGGTCGCGCACGAATTCTCAGGATCAGAGCTACTGAACTAGTTTCACTCTCCTTTATACCACTTTGCCTTGAGCTGGTCACTTCTCTTGCTCACTACAAAATCTTTTGCTGTAGTTAATCTGATAGTCTCGTGTAATCTGGATAAAGCTTTATTCAAAAGGCTGGTACGGCAAACGGTAATTTCTGTCTCTTACACAATTTGACCTCACTGGAGTTTCTGTGGCCTGGTTATGGTTTTGGTAGTCAGCTAAAGTCGTTGCTCCTTCTGTTGGCTTACCCAGAGGATTCACCTATAATTGCTTTCTACTTCTATAGAAAAATATATATAGATGTTTAACTATATTTCATAATTTAAAAAAAAGACAACAGAAACTTTGGACCTGACTTTAGTAAAGTCAGGAATACTGAAGGGTTACATGTGCTGAAAAGAATAAGAATTTATTTGATGGGATGAGTGCAGTATTAAATGATTCTGATGTAGTAATACTACTGGTTGTTTTATCAGATTAGTTCTGGATAGAAACATTTCTTTAAAAAAATTACCTCTTATGTATAAGAAGCGTTACTCTGATGAGTAACCACAGATGGCTTTGGTGTACGTGAGAAAGGAAATAGAACAGATATTTGTGACACGGTCTGATTTTGTGTCTTTAACTTAAGATAAAAACTGTGGTATCTCTTAATATAGCATAATAGCATTTTATAGTTATTGGCGCTTTCATGACCTTGATTTTGATGTACTTAATTTTGAAGCCACTAAGATTTGGAATGAAGTTTTTGTGCAACTTATCTTTATAGGCCGTGATAATAAAATATTTCCAAAAAAATCAAGACAAGATACTGTGCTTAAAATTCCAAATAGGTGGGATATTTTAAGACAATTTTCAGATAGTTTTAAGCCTACAGTAGGGAAATGTGACAACATACCCATTCTGTCTATTTGTTTCAGCAAATATACTCCAACCTTAGAATTCTTAATGTCATCGCTATCTCTGCCATTTACTTACATGGGATCAGGATAACATGACCTGTATTTAAAACCATGGTGTGAGTAGAGGTGTATTTAAGAACTTTCAAATTACTTTCACCATCAGTGTTCCTTCATTATTGCGCCTAATTCTTTTACTGGAGCTTCAGCTATTACTGGAGTCTCCACAGTTAAATTGGGGAATTTAATTTTGTTTTTCTCTGGGGATGGAGTGTCACTTCGGTGAAATTCCTTCAGGTTGGATAAATTCCTTAACAGAGTAACGATTTCTCTTAATCTTGAGGATTATAATGTATGAACAAAAACAAGAAGAAAAACAAGGTTTTTGTTTCAGTGTTTTAATGCAGCAGATAAAGTGTAAGTTGAGACTGATACGATGGAATAATTTCTGCTTTCATTTATGCTAATAAATGATAGTTTTCCTTAGATGATATCTATAGTGAACCTCGAACAACCAAAGACATATTTATAATTATCAGAACTGTTGAACACGTTGGAGAGTTATATTACACTTAAGCCTTAATCAACTTACAGTTAAATTACTGCTACTTTATGAGAGGCCACTGAGTCCAATAAAATTTAACTGCTTAAATTTTTACATATTCACTTTGGGGGGAACAAAACAAAACCCAAAAAAGCAAGCACCACCTTTGTGTGTTTTGGTCTTGTTCAGTGTCTATGGTCAGGAGTTCTTCCACTGAATCTCTTTAATGTCTACCTGAATAGTAAGAAGAATTTGGTAAGCAGGTCTCTCTACCCTGTGCGTTCAGAGGTTCATGGATATAAAATAATTTTGAAAAAGTTCTCCCCGGAATACAGTAGAGAAATTTTCCTAACTTTGAAAGTATCTAGACCAGACTGAATCTTGTTAAAATGGTGTATTTAATTTCCTTTCACATTTATTTTCTACTAGACCTGACAAAGTGATTTTTTTTTCTTTGCTTTTATTACTGCTTTGTCTTAAATAGCAAGGCTTACTGTATTGCAGAGCAGTATCTCGTTATTTCAGTAGCAAACCAACATCACCCAGAAGTTAAATAACCCTGTATCTTATGTCAGTATTCTTTGAAAATCAGCGATTTATCTGGTGCATTAGAAATATTCTGAATCCTTGCTGCTTACCTGGAAGCACTTGGAAGTTTTTTCACTGTTATCATTTGGCAGCCTGGTGCAACTTGCTCTGATTTAGTGAAGGTCATATTTAAATTTAGCAACGTCCTCAGCTATTAAAACCTGGGTAACGCTAGCCTGTTTCCACTGGGGAATGCTGTGGTAAAAACTACATTAGTATACCCGAGGTATGCAGTAACAGCAATGCATCTCTTGTAGCAACCTATTTAGACATACTCTTCCATGAGGTACCCTTGAGAGTTATGTAGGGTGTCGAGGGATAAGGTAAATAACGGCAAAATGTACTTTGGTTTATCCTAACCCCGTTATTTGTTCACCCTGCATGGTCTTTCTCAGTTCCAGAATTGGATACTGAAGAAACAACAAATCACTTTATTCCAAATGGAAATTATAACCAGAGCAATAGGTTGCTCCCTCTGTCATCTAGGTGGAGGGGAACAGTTGGGTTTACATAAAATTTTAACATGCCTGTCTTTTGGACTGTATTACAGAATTTTATCACAAAACCTTGTGCATGTTTGTGTGTCTTCTCCTAATGCGCCATGGAAAATTGAAGATACGTAACTCCAAGGGTGTCTGTTGGTATGTTTACGCTGTGTGCTATGATTCCAGAAGCATACTGTGGAGCTCCTGGTGGGCTAATTTAGAGTCAGCAGTAGGACAGGTTAGTCTTTGCAGATTGACTAAGTGCTGCCTAATGCCAGGGGTGGTAGCAGAATTGGTGGCAGAGAGGAGCTCTGCCGTAAGGAGGTCCGTGGCTGACGCCAGCTCTGGGCTCTTGGCACTCTTACTGTAAGGCAAAGCGACTCTCCTTCATAAGGTGTGTTGGAGATCTGCTGGTAAGAAATGGGAGCACTTAAAAATAGTAATTGTAGTATGAATTTTTAATACAATTTTATTAGAACTCATAAAAGACAATGCAGTAGTGATGCTAATATTGTTGTGACTAGTTGCCATATCTGAGGTCCCTGCGGGAAAGTTCAAAGTTAGTTGAGTCACTTCAGAAGCTGGAGCTTCACAGCGTCTTTAATCCCAATTTAGGGACACAAAACCTGAGTGGCTTTTTGAGGAAGGGAAAACTTCAGGGAGGGACAGGCATTTGAGCTGAAAAAAAGCCCTTTGCTGCTCTAGTACAAGCCTGACCTTAGGCTTTGTTGCTTTGTTTAAAAACTGAGGCAAGCCTAGGAAGGGAAGGAAAGCTCAGACAGTGCCCTATTGTGTGTGCGGTGAGTGGGGGGAATGCGTGTGGGTTCTGCCTGTTCTCATTGGTTTCAGAGTCAGAGAGAGATGGATTGTGAGGCGGAAAAAGGATTCTTCTCTGAAATAAAAAAAAGGAGAAGTGATGTACTCACAGTAATTTCACTCCAGACTTTTGCAAGTCTCAGACATGTTTGGTTCCTATACAAAGGCTGTGCATTTGAAGAGGTTTTGAGAATGTTAGATTGGAAGTGGTTCATTGGAAGAACACAATTTGTGTCATATGAAAGACCTAAAACCCTAATGAAGCCCTTTCCAGGAGGCATGCCTTAATGCATTGGAGGAAGGTGAATGGAATGGAAAGTTCCATGCAGTGTTTGTGTATGAAAATAATCTGAGTGGTTTGGGGTTTGTTTTTGCTGCGTGTGTAAAAGGAGCATGAGGTTACTGTTTTTACACCGTGTTTGAAGTGAAAGCGTTCCAGCAACTTCATCACAACTTGTTATAAAAGAGCAGTATAATATGAGTCTAAACTGGTGTAGGAACTGGAAGAATACTCACAGCAAGACAAAATTCCCCTTTCACTAGTGACTGAAGCACAACAGAGTACAAGTTCAGTCTGTGGGAATTGTTGGTGTGTTGTATTTTTTTCTGATCTGAAGCCATGACTTTCAAAAGAACGTGGTGAGAAGGTGTAAAGCATAATAATGCAGACTTTCTTGTTTATTTTTTAAGTTATTTAGCCACTAAGTGATTTGCAAAGATCAAGTCCTGCATTAAAATTTAAATCAATCAGGAACAAATGAGTGCTAAAATTCAAGGTACAGAACTTATTCAATTCTTTTCATCTGAATCCAGTAGCATCATTTATTGTTAGTTCTCACTCTTATTTCGGCGTCATGCAGTTGTTTTGGTGTGTCAGTGTACAGCTCTGTCATTTAAAAGAGCCTGGCTAAGTCCCTTCTTACCCTTGCTTTTCCTACTGTACCTCTGTTTTCACATAGAATTGAAAACTATGCCAGTGCTTGTCACTTGTTAGGTGTCAGAAGTATTTATTTTGTGTGAAATTAACAAATAGTGCAGTTTAGAACCAGTGACTTCATTGCAAATAATTGAAAAAAAGTGGTAGTCCCTGATTATCAACTCAAAAACCCGCATATTTATCAATTTATCCATTCAGCTGTGAAATCTTTTCCTTTTTTGTTTGTATTTGGTTTGCATCACAAAGTGACAGCACTCATGCATTTAAGCAGCAATGAGCTGACTGTCTAACGTTGTATATTATGTTTCTAGTTCTGTAGACACAGAAATTTTATTTGTGTGAAGTTGCATTAGTAGTTTTGTCCATGTGAAGAAGCGCTGACGATTCTGTGACTTGTTTGATATTCCTATGGCACTGGTGTGCTTTTACAAGATCATTGGTAAGCCAGTATTAACTGAAAGCACTGAATGTTTTCAGTTTTAATGCAAGTCAAAGCAAAGTTTCTCAGTTATGATGTTTGCTACTTTGTCTTTCAGCAAGAAGAATCTGTGATACTGACAGCCACTGAATAAATATGGTTTTGATCACGACTCCTGAATAAGAAATGGAGAGATTGAAATATAGGTCTGAATTGGTGCTGTTGCAGGCCTTTGTGTTGTGTCAGCTTTGCATGTATTAGGAAATCTGTTCATAGTACATAAAAATGTGCAAACCGTATTACTGAACTGCAAAAGCCCCACTGCTGATACATCAAAGAAAGCAGCAGCTGTCATCCAGTTTTAGTAACGGTGCGTTTGAATGCCTTAATCCTCTTTCCAAACAGAAGGAGGCAGAGAGAGCGCCCTTTCTTTATGCACCCCCCCCCCCTTAT
>Ga0065711_1002351_pt1 | contig 56142 bp, 24 predicted proteins | sample Hoacrofraction12_FD_59098 | JGI IMG/M metagenome (GOLD analysis project Ga0065711, IMG submission 59098) | Hoatzin crop microbial communities from Cojedes, Venezuela - Epithelial fraction 12 v2 (version 2) | ecosystem: Host-associated > Birds > Digestive system > Esophagus > Crop | place... | reverse complement strand
CCTGTGGGATGGGTCCGGTCGGCAGATCGGGCCCTCTGTTCCCCTCAGAAGGGAATCACCTATGACAATGACCCTCCTTTTTTTCTTAGTTGAGGCAGTCGTAATTCTTGGGGCTGTCTGACTTGTTCTAGGCAACCCCCTGGATGGAGCCTCACCTTCACCCACATCCTCTGTGGCCGGTCCCTCACATTCCAGAGCCCCATATCCTGTAATTGCTTACTATTTCCCTCTGAAAATATGTGGGGAATAAAGAAGGGATGCTTCATGTTAAAAAATGCAGGGGGGGGGGGGACACGAAAACAATTTCTGCCCAGATTATTCCCTTTTAAAATTTTAATCTGATCAAAATCTGATTTCTATGGGTTTTGTTATGGAGCTTTTATGGGACTTCCCCAGCTCAGCTTCTGTAAAAATCTGTTCACACTCATACCAAAAAAGTGCTTGGCACTGATTCTGTTAAAATAAGACTAAGGGCTTTGTAGCAGCCTCCAGCTAGGAGAAAAGCTTGTTCACATGAAGAGCCTGGAAGATGGCCAGCTGTAATGGTGTCACATGCAATCCAGCTCTCTGTGTTCAAAGTGGCCAGAGACACTGGTTAGTACAGGTAATCACACAGCACACAGAGGTATGCAAGCATATTGATTAGTAAGGACAGGGAATTTTAACATCATATTATTCGTTGTTCTGTATCTGTGTTACAGATCTGATTCAGTTACCTGAGGTCTGTGGAGAAACTCGTCTTGATTTCATTTGGTTTTAGATTAGCTTGTTTTATAGGCATCCTGCTTATGTGCCTCACAAATAATGAATAATCCTAAACTTCTTACTCAGATCAATACTAATTTTTTCTTTTCAGAGCAACTATTATTCATTTTTCTATTTCATTTCATAGTAATGGAACATTAATTAGAGAGCAGTGATAAAATACAGGGCTTCAGCCTACAGAAATAGTATATTAAAAATAAAAATGCATAGTTGCAAATAATCCTTTCATTAAATTCTCCTCACTAGTCAGGAAAAACTTATGCATGAAATTCATACTTATACAAAATCTGCTGGTGACTGATCCAAAGAGAGTGGAAAAAGTTTAATAATGTACGCTAATTTATTTGTAGCAAGCAATATAATCAAAACTGTTAGATAACAGCGTGAACTACATAGCTTTACATGGTGCTAAACAACAGAGGAAGATGAAAGGGAGATAAAACTAATGCACAGTGTATTACGAGAGAGTAACAACCAGCCTAGAGATTCTCCAGTCACTTTAAGCCTTTACCAGAAGGTCGGGTGCCTTTCTGAAGTTGACATTTTAGCTCAAGCTGAAGTTACAGCCCCATCCCAAATCATCAGAAATTTGATCTCTGCATTGTGCTCAGAATTGAGATCTGAATAGTCCTGACTGTCCCCTCTGCCATCCAAATCTATGAATCTTTGAATAATGTCATCTTTGAACAACAGATACAGGCTATTGCTCTAAACCGGTGGCATTCATTAATCCCATGTTCTATGTAGACACACCGCTGCCAAATAAAATCAAAAAAATACCTGTGGTACTTGGCTCCTTCATACCTTCACCGAGTTTGTAGCATCATACTTTCTTACACTGCAGAATCCCTTTTAGCATCTGGGAAACTAGATTTACAAATGGTTCTGTTTGAGACAACTGGTGAGGAGACGTGGGGGTTTCTTAACCCTCTGTCACAAAACTGTCCAACAAATGAGGCTCACAGCACAAATTATTACCTTAAATATTACAGTTGAGAGGATGAACAGAAATTAGGCCTATTTTTGGAAAGCTCAGCTTCTTTAGTCCTAGAACTGATATATCTATAGGTACACAAACTAATAATACTAATTCTGAAAGCAAGCCTCTGAAGGAATTATGGTTCCCTCAAGTCTGCGGAAGGGCCATATTAGCCAAGGATATGCATGTATGAATTCCTATGTTTCACTATTTCTGTTATGGCAGCACTTTGAGATGTATCCAAGATAAGGGCTCTGCTGCAAAAGACACTGGTTTAGCACACGCTATGAAATAGCCCAATATATAAAAAGGCTTACAGCATAGAGAAGACTGATGGAAAGAAAGAAACTCGGGAAATGATTTGCAGATCGCAGAGCATGTAAAGCCAAAAGATGAAATGTGAGACAAGTACAATGTGCTGTCTCCCCAGAAGACAACTGGCGTTAGCTGAGTTTTCATCAGTGAAATCGCCTCTAGAAAGGACCAACCTCCAAGTATTATCATAGAACGGTTTGGGTTAGAAGGGACCTTAAAGATCATCTGGTTCCAACCCACCTGCCATGGGCAGGAAGACCTTCCACTAGACCAGGTTGCTCAAAGCCCCCTCCAACTTGGCCTTGAACACTTCCAGGGAGGTGGAAGCCACAGCTTCTCAGGGCAACCTGTTCCAGTGTTTCACCACCCTCATGGTGAAGAATTTCTCCCTTGTATCGAATCTAAACCTACCCTCTCTCAGCTTGAAGCCATTACCCCTTGTCCTATCACTACGTGCCCTTGTACAAAGTCCCTCTCCAGCCTTCCTGTAGGTCCCCTTCAGGTACTGGAAGGCTGCTAGAAGGTCTCCCTTGAGCCATCTCTCCTCCAGGCTGAACAGCCCCAACTCTCTCAGCCTGTCCTCACAGGAGAGGTGCTCCATCCCTCTGATCATTTTTGTGGCCCTCCTCTGGACCCACTGCAACTGTTCCATGTCTTTCCTATGCTGAGGGCTCCAGAGCTGGACACAGTACTCCAGGTGGGGTCACACCAGAGCAGAGTAGAGGGGAAGAATAACCTCCCTTGACCTCCTGGCCATGCTTCTTTTGATGCAGCTCAGGATACAGTTGGCTTTCTGGGTTGCGAGCGCACACTGATGGGTCATGTGTGACTTCTTATCAACCAGCACCCCCAAGTCCTTCTCCTCAGGGCTGCTCTTAATCCATTCTCTGCCCAGTCCGTATTTGTGCTTGAGATTGCCCTGATGCATGTACAGGACCTTGCAGTTGGCCTTGTTCAACTTCATGAGGTTTGCGCAGGCCCACATCTCAAGCCTATCAAGGTGTCTCTGGACTACCTGCTAACAGAAAGCTCACTGGAGCTCTGCTAACTGGAGAGCTTTGGACCAGGCAAAGTCTTAGACAGAGAGAAATGGTTACATAAGGAACTACCTAGTCAATGTGTATGAAAAGTTTTCAATCTGCAAAATCAGCTCTGTGGACTCATTATTGACTGAAGATTTATTATTACTATTGGTACAGCAACTAGGTATTAGGTTACTGTTACAGAACAGTATCCATACAAGATAGTGCTGTCCAAAAACTCGTCTGAAGAACCTAACATTAAGCCATATGTTCCCGTTACAGCACAATGATTCACTGTTAATCCAAAATGCCTTCAGAACTAGGTACAAGATGTGATATAATTCATTCATCATTGTTCATCCAGAAGAGAACAGGTTGAAGCAAACATATTTGGAGAAAGGCCTTTAAGATGGGATTTTCAGCCTGGCTTCTTATTGAAAAGGACTTAGACAATTGACTATGAACTTTCTATCTCCCCAGTGAGTTTTGAACCTGTTGCTCAACTTTAACTTCATTTAATACAGGGCCAAGACAAAAGTTGCTCCTATAAATTTTGTTAAAATGTACAGCTAGGTAGAAATAAGATCCAAATTCGTGATTCCTATTTAGAGAAAGGCTGTAAAGCAATCCTACATCAAAGTATGTATGTATAGGACAAAGACTTCAAAAATTTCATTAGCAGTCCTGTGACTAGCAGAACTAAACATGAACAGGCGCCCAGAGCACAGACTGACAACCATCTAGGGATTTGTGAAAGAACACAAAACCACACCTGTTCTAACACATAAGAATATGGATAGCATAATCTCTGTCCCAATGAGTTTCAGCTGAAAGGTGCTTACACACAGTTTGCACAGTGATCTGAGGCTCTATTAATTGCTGTTACAAAGCAATTAGGAAATTTTAAAAGAAGCTATTTGTATAGTGACTCTCTTATTAAGTCCTTCAACATTTAGAGAGTTTAAGCTAATAATTGTTTGCAGTAGTAGTAGAGTAATTTTTGAACAGCAGGGCCCAAAGTGTGAGTACAGATTTGATGTCAAATGAATTTATTGGTATTTTCAAATTAATTACTGAGCCTCATCCAACGTTGAAGGAAGGTAAAATAAATTTTCATTTACATTTTCGCCAATTCAGTATTTTCATGTAAAGTAAGATAACATGCCATGGCTTCTACTTTGTGTATTTTGATTCATTTAAAACAGAGTAAGTCAATAGTGTTGGAACCTTACCAGAAACTCTGCTTAGCATGAATCCTTACCCAGCAGAGCTGCTGTTTTAGCAACTATGTGTTCAAGCACATTTATATAGCCCTAAGGAAGAAATGTACCTCACCCAAAGCTTGACAGTAAGAAGATACCCTTTGACTTCAGGGAGCTTTGGATTAGGACTCAAAAGATTAGTGACCTGGGGCAAGAATAGCAAACTATTTAATATCACCTCTTTGGGCATGCAAATTATCATATTAAAATCCATTTTATCATTGGCAAAGTCAATCACATTATAAACGGAAACAGAAGTTTTAATGTGTCTCTGGCATTTGGCTTCAGGCAGAGTAAATCGAACATTTTCAATTTCGTACAGTTTCGTTTCGGTGAAGTTAAAGTAAACAAAATGATTTCTCCCACTGCATTTTTACTGTCACCACACTGATGTTTAGTTTGTCACACATGATAAAAAGCTGGCTTGCATGATGACACTGAACCTGAGTAGACTGAAAAACTAAGGGGGAGGGGGAGGAGGGAGGAGATTCACTTTTAACTCACCCTCTTTGTAAGCTGAGAGTTTTAAGATTTGCCCACCCATAAAACAAGACATATAATTTTGTTATACTTGGAGTCCAACTGTCAAAAACACAGTCAATGTGTTATGTGGTATTGGGCCGCTTCTACTTTGTATGATAACACTGTTATGCTAAGTCATTTTAAAATACACTTTGATATACTATACACATGAGCTAATGCACATATATATTTATGCGCTGCATGCTTTGGAATGAAAAGGACAGGAGGTAGTGTGGGAAAAACAGGCTGAAGGTGAAAAAAAAGAAAAATATAAAATGGGAGTCCGCGATTCCCATAACTCGACAGAGGATACTGTTCAGTTAATGCATAGGCCAGTGCCTCTCAGGCCCTATCACTAGTTGACAGAATTAGATTCTGATTCATGCTCTGTAAACTTGCTGTAATGCCAGCCAGGGACGAGAGCATTCCATGGGAATGTTTCAGAGGGTCCCCTCCTTATCAGCTCCAGAACAGCTACCAGACTTTAAGGTCGATTGATAGAGAATTTAATTCTCAGGATTGTACATTAATTTATAAGTTCTTTCTTATCCATGTGCTGTGATTTGAGACTGCACTCAATGCAGCCCAGCTCAGGGCAAGCCTTTCCCATCCACACCCCTCCTTCCTGTCTGCAAACTTCCTTCCTATAGATTTACCCAGACATCTTCGAGCTAAATTAACTCCCTTTACTTCTTTGACCGAGCACTAACAGATGGGAAACCTGATTTCGACCTCTTACTGGCTACCAGACAGAGGGATTTTAAAAATTACCCTGCATGTGTAAAAAGTTTAGTTTATTTATCTGTCTTTACCACAGAGTAAAGGGACATTTATTTTCACACTGCAGCTAACCACTGAAGTAGTTCTTGACAATCACGATTTTACACCCTATCAGTTCATTGTCAGGCAGAGCTCACTAACGGCTGTAAAATGGCTGGAAATCCCTCGACATGTTCTGCAATTTTTTAATAAATATTACCTTGGTTTATAATCCTCTGCTCTTTCGTATTCACAGATTTTTAAATACACTGCAGAATACATACATGAAAACAATCAACCAATGATTGAAACTTCTGGCAAGCTGAAGTGGAATTAAGTTACAGTGGAAAATTTCAGTATTAGACTTTAATATCACCAGATCCCCCGGTTTTCTCAGGATGGTTCCAGGTTCCACAATTGCTTCCTGGATGGATGCAGACTCTGCATGTAGTAAAATGAACTCTAGTGCTAGAGAGAGAACCAGAATCTTCTCCTACCCTCAATAAATTGGTCTGTCTGGTATAAAGTTATTAAACTGAAAGGGGATCCTGTCCAGAAGGGTAGGCGACAGCATGGGTACTACCATTCCTCTGCTTTCCAGACTGCCTAGCTGTTGGCAGTCCAACAGATTAGGTTAAGCAGACAGAGCAAATTAATTTATTCATAATCTTTAATTCTAAACCCAAAATAACAGCTTTATTCCAAATCAATTAAACTGAAACCAAACCCCAAATAGTGGTTCACATAAATAGACAGTTACAGGAACCCAGCCTAGACCAGTGATTGATCTGGCGTGATCACACCATAACCAACACAAGCACTTCAGCAGAAGGTGCAAGATATTCCAGAGAAGACAAACATTGAAAAAATGTTGAGAGGGAGCCACATTCCTCTCTATGCTGCCCCAAAAGCCATTTGGCTGGCACCCTGACTTTATAAACATGATTTTCTTTCATCCCTGCTCTTCTAATTGTGAACAGTCTCATTAGCCTTAGGAATGGAATCCTACTAAATCTCAGGCCTCGGAAATATAAGAGGAACAAGAACCACAAATTTATTATGCACTGTATCGAAGTAATTTCTTTTTTTAGCTTGCTGCTTTTCAACACTGTTGACACCCTCCTACCTCCTTCATCCTCTGCAACCTGACTCTTACTTCATGTATGAACGTTAATAGCTGTTCCCTCTTCTTTTGTCATTTCAACACAAATAATGGAAGACAACCAACAGGCAATCAAGAGTAACCGAGAGAGAAAACAAGATCAAGGTCAGTGTAAAAAATATCAAATTTGTGCAATTTTGTCGTGAACTTATTGAAATCAATGACAAATTCCAGACCATGGTTATAAGTACTGTCCTGGAAATGCAGCATAAGCTTGGAAGACAAGACCTATGTGTGCCCACATTTCGGTTAAAAGATCTCAAATAATTGCTTGGATGGAAATAACTAGGTGGAAGTAGGCTGATGCTGATGTGTACCCCCTTCCTATGTATCATTATCCAACACATTTATGTTAAACCCCATACACATCTCAGCCCCCAGAGTTTATGGCCATACTTCCAAAGAACAGCAAGTTGTGATATTGTCGTCCAGTCCTCTCCTTCGGAGAGGAAAGGGTTTTGAAGAGTCAAAAACTTACCGTGAAGACATGATTTACCTGTTGATGTCCTGGCTGGCCTGCTTTTCCCCTGCTAATTTAGACTATTCTTGTTACGTCCCAGCCCCAGAGGAACTTACTTCTAGTGAAGATATTTTGCTTGGTTTTCCTTTGATTTCTATCAGTAAAACCTAAGAAACAGATTGGACTATCAATATCAAAGCTCACTCTCACTTTATTAGAGAAGACTGATGAATTTTAAGTGCAAATTCTGTTTTAAACATGGACTATTGCACTTCGGAAGAATGGCTTACATTGTGTCTTGCAAAGTTTTCCATTCCCCTAAGAAAGCTGTGTATTCTAACTACTTGCTGTTACTTCCATAACAACAATGGGTTATGCCCTTCAACCCGTTTTAACAATTTTGATGCTATTAGCAGCAGCGGAACTAAATACGCTTAAGGAAATGTTGTGTCACATATCAGAAATTGTTTTTGAAGCCTGATCCCTCAGGCCACCATTCCTTGTTTTTCTCTTTCTTTTCATTCAGCGAGACATGGAAAGATTTTTTTTATATATTAACTTTTCATGATTTGATTCCACTTGGTTATTTGAAACAGAGGCAAGTAATTAAAATGAAGTTAACCAGCTCTCAAAGAAATCCTTTTGCAGTAAGACAGAAAAATATGACTACAATTTAGAAAAATAATGACTGTTTCTAACTTTCAGTTGTTTACCTCAGACCCGACTCCCATTTATATTTTCCATCACTGACAAAATAATGGGGAAGTAAAAAAAACATAAATTACAATTCCATTCATGTTAAGGACCCCCAGGGAGCCAAATTCCACTTTCATATGAATGGACTGAAGCTGATTCCTCCAGTAAGAACATGGGCATTAGGTCTGGGCAGAACTTGGTATGAGGATGATTCACAATACTACGTGCCAGCTACTGTGGTAATGTCACAAAGATTCTGAAAGCATCAAAAGGATAGTCACAGGAGAGGATATGAGAATAGATGCAGATAGACAAGTAAACCTGAGAAGCTGAAACAAAACCAGGAGATGATTTACCCCAAAACTCACTCTTCGCACACACAATTTCTGGAATCTTTATCATCTTCTCGTGTATTCTCTATTCTTCCAATACTCTACTGGTCTATGCCACCTCTACAACGCTGAAGATTGCATTAAGTCATAGATGGAGACTTAGAGCCAGGATCTGATCTTCACAGACATAGTAGGTTCACTTGGTTGCAGAATAACCAAGCTTCCTTTTCAGACTAATCTCATCTAGATCAAAAAGTGACCCATCAAATCTACCTCGTTACAAAAGTCCGTTTTGTCACACTCACTCTGCTTCCTTTTCCTCAACATCTGCAGTACCAGCATAACCTGCTATTCCTCTCTGCGGCTCAACAATAAGGACTTTTCTTCAGATTATCATCTTCATTCTTTCAATTACACAGTTACAGTAGCCTGTACTAGGACGTCAGTAACAATAGAACACAAGAGTCATAGATTTAATATTTCTGCATAACACACTGCAGAAACGTCCTGTGTCTGTGACGCACAGGGACATGCTGCTATAGATGTCTTAAATCTGTATTCGTTCCCAGGACTTGGTGCTGCAAAAATGCAAAGAGTTTTTCTTTCCACAAACAGATGTTACAGGCATATTTGCTTAAACCCTTGAGGTTGACAATCACCTTTAGTTCTTCCCAGCCCAGCAACTGCTTGGGAACTGCCAAATACTGAAAATGGAGAGTCCATGAACCATCTCACAAAGATTATACACACTGCTATGAGAAGCAGGGATTGAATCTCCCATAGAGAACTGTCTGCTGATGATCTTTCCTAATTAACAAATATATAATGTGGGGGGAGTTAGGGTCTAAATATCTTGGCACAATGCTGTTTGGGAAAACCCTAGTATTTGCTTGAATCTGACTCTTACAGAACTGTAGAAGGCTTCCTGGCAATTAGAGGAAGAAGAGTATAAATAAGTAACAGGGTTACACCAGCTATAGAGAAGACTTATATCGAGTATATTTAGAATTTGGATAGGAGATACCAGGGGACTGTCACTTTTTTTCCCCGAGAAAAGACAAGGGGTGAGTTCCATTTAAAACTGTGGATCTCTGAAAGATTTCGCTATTTTAAATTATTCTGAGGAGTTTAGCTTAGCAAGAACTTCTTCTCAGAAGCAGCCTGATAGATAGGGATTTCTGTGATCTTATCATGTCCCTCAAGCAGCTTTTCAGGCCAATAAACAAATATGGCAACCATCCATCATGGGTGAAGCCAAGGAACGCATGGCTTTTTTTTTTTTCTTAATATTTTCTTAGGTTGTTAAATGTGATGACACAAAAAATTCTGAGAAAATGCCTTGCAGTTCCCAGGAAGCCTAAAAGGGGGAAGCTTCTTTATTAGTAAAAAAGACATCTAAATGCCACAATCTGCACTAGGATGTAATGCACCTAGGACAAGCAAAGAACAGAGAAAAAAACCCACAACTTCATAGGAAATCCAAAAAGGCATCACAACATTTAAAAAGGGGAGGGGAGAAAATAAATCTTATTCCTTTCTGTCTTTCTTAACACAATGTGTAATTACACAACATATATTTAAGCAACTTATACTTAGCCTGTGGGACTCCAACAGAAACTATTACAGTGATGAACAGCTTAATAAGATGCATAGCTGTCCCCAAAGGGCCATGTCCTCTATGGCAGAAGAGTGACAATTTGCTTAGCAAAAGCAAAGACAGAAAGTTCCTGCTAGACTCCGTCATTCAGTGTCACCCTCTGCACTGACCAGTCTTGTGCGGCTGAGTTAAAACAGTCAAAAAATCTCTCACAACCATTGCACGCTAAGATAATCACTGGTATGTTGGAGTCTTGCGATCTCTCTCTTAGAAGTTCTGTCACTCAATGATATGCTATGCAAAAGCCAGACCCTGTTTGTGCCCAAGATGGACAAAGATGGGAGAAAAATGACCAGACTCCCAAGGCATAACCTGCAGTTTTGCTTGAAAACTTCCACATAAAGTACCCTGAGAGTAATGCTAGAGTCATGCTAGCATACACTGCATGGTGGACAGGCTTTTAAAGAACAGCAACATCTACCACAAAGAAATCTGAACAGAAATGAAGCTTTCGATCCAAAAAGGCTTATTGTATGTTGGATGGATCAGGAGAGATTGTACAAAAGCTAGCGCTGCCTAAGTTTCTTCAGAAATGTGCACATCCTTCCAGGGAGAAAAGATTTTTTTTTTTTATTTTGGGAGCAATTTGTATTTTGTTGTCTCCTCTGCTGAATTTCATAGGAAATATGGAGCTGTAGCATCATTAGCTTTTTGGATTAGAATATACTACTTGTTCTGAGTTTCTGCTAATACATTTACTTCTAATTTTCAAATAAAATCTCATTTGATTAAAATAAATTATAAAACATAGATGTACATTTCAAGAAGGACTTTTACATGTATTAAACTAAAATCTGGAAATCTACAACCTACTGCAACTGAACTTATGTCCATCATTGTTCAGTGTAAATTATCAAGCAATGAAACCACTGAAATCCCTCAAGACAGAATAAAATTAAGGACTTGGACCTTCAATACAGTTAACAGTTTCTCTTAAAAAACTCCAGCTTAGGACAAAGCTGCTAGTGCCTTCTAAGGGACTGGGAATTCACCCACCCATCTAGAAGTCATAGGATCTGAATGCCTTGAGAAATCATGCTTGATACTCACCAATCACACCTGACAATGTTGTCACTGGACAGGAGATAGCGTTTGCTGTTAGGTTTCCCAATTCTAGTCATTCAAATTCAAGTGCCATTTTTAATAAGCAAAGACAATACTAGACAGTCACCTTAGGCTCTGTCTTCTGATATGCATTTTCTCTCCTCTGCTTCCGCTGCTGATTCACTCAAAAGAAACCATGAGAAAAACAGGCTGAAGTTAACCTTCAGCTGGAAGACACTCATGAGTGGATTATTGCCTGTCTGCTTCCGTCTTCCTCCTAATATGCTTTGTTGTGCAGTGAGAAGGAACTGAGCGCCTCATCCTATGCCGGAAATGGCTGAATGTCAAACGGTGGCTGATAAAATACAGACAATATTCACAGCCAGACTTGTTCCATGGTTTTGGGATGTACTCTCCACTTCACTCAATATGAGCCTCATACATTCATAGGCAGAAGGTGGCTCCTCTGCCTGTGAAGGCAGTGTGGTGGTATAATTCACAATGTGAAAGAATGGCAAACAGGAACATTTGTCTAGCCGGCGCTGATCTCTGTACAGACCATTGAAAATGCCATCCTCAGATCTGATCAGAAGATGGTAAATCTATGGGTGTGACAATCCCCAGTAATCCAAAAATCTCTCACTCATTTATATTATTTGGCATTACGCCCCCAAAATATGAGCCCAGCAAAAATAATCTGATATCATATTGCAGACACCAATCTCCTGAGGACTTTTGGCAAAAATACACCCACAGCTGGATCCTTGTTATTTTACTTGAGGAAGGATTGCATGTCTTTGAATTTCTAACCATATGTCAACTGCCTTGTTACCTCTCTTGCTTCAGAGTCATTTTCACCTTGACAGTGGGGTTTCCGATTGCTCCCAGTCACCCTTCATTCTTACTTCAAGTGGTTGTGATACAGACTTATATAATTATTTTGAAGTTCAGAGCTTTCTGATTTTAAAGCTTTCTTTCACTGTCCTGTTTTTTATGTCACCATCTTATTATGTAGCATAAACCGCATCTAAGAATGAGTTCTTAAAAATTTGATATTACTAAAATTCACATGAAAAGCCCACAGTTTGAACTTTTTGATAAAAAGGTGCTCAAGACATCTCTTTTAGATGAACTGTGTTGGTACATTTCAAAACTAGAGTGGATTTTCCTTTAAATAAGTATTTCCTGGTTTTCAAACTCCATAAGGAAATCAGTAGATGAAATGGTCAGGCCTGTAGGTCTGGCACCATGACCATACTGGTCCTCTCTGACCTCAGAATCTATCCAAATGCTTTGACTTACAGTGCATTATTCTGCATCAGCATGAAAAGAAGCTTGTTTTTTTCCACGTCTTTTTTATGGCATTACTCATGCATTTGCGACTAGAATGTAAAGCAGGGACAGCATGTCATGGATTTTGAAATCGCTGTATTTGCATGTAAGAAACAGATGGAGAATTATATTGCCAAGAGCTTACCCACTTTGTAGGAAACTAATGGGAACAACAGGGTAAGAACTCTCCAGTTTTAATTGAAGAATTTAAGAAGTTTATGAGGTATTTTCTAACTAGTGATGGAAAGCTGATTTTTGTGGCCATTGATACAGGAAATCTTCCCAAAGAAGCCATCTTGAAATATTTTCTGGCCACAAAGAATGTGAAAATATACAGAAATGATTATATGTCACATAAGGGAGATTATACTCTTTGTTGATACTGTATCAACCAAACACTGTTGCAAGTATTTGGTACTTATTCAAAACACAAACCAGGACAGTTACCTATTACAGAAACCTGTTCTTTCTCATTATTTCCCAAGGCTCATATGCTGTTTCTGCTGCCTTCATCTGCCTCTCCTTTATTGGATATTATCTTCTATGCATAGACTATCTCTTTGTGGTCTGTTGTTACGCATCACTGAGCCAAACCATGTGCCAGTTGGCAATGAGGAAGAAAGTCATAAAAATCAACATTTTTTGCTAGAATTCCATACTATATTACCATAGCTATAGCTCTTCACCTAAGTTATGACGACACTCTGACGTCATGGCAATTATTGATCTTCTTGCATACAGGCCCTCACATCCAACCTGAGAGATTCCAATCTCTCAGACTGCATTCATATTTCTACAAGAAACCATGCTGCACTGAGAGCCATCCCCCCCTCCATACTCCTCTAAAAGATCCCAGAAGTGGTATACTCTCTCAATGTTGTTTTGCGCCTTAAGTTTCCAAAACGGAAGTTGTGCCAAAGATAAGTCTAACAGAAAATCATGGCTCATTTAAGTGCTGTTGCAAAATTCAGCTGAACTCTACCCAAGCAAAATATTGAAAAGATTTAGCAATGAGACCTTCCACAGCAGAAAAATCTTAGGACCTAAACCTGTGCTTATCAAGGATGTTTTATTTTCATCAGACGGGGAATTTGGACTGTACTAGCAACGCTCAGCCAAAAAATAAAATTCAATAGCTTCCAGATTAACTCTTCACTCTAAATTATCCGGACTCCCTCATCCCAACACCTCTATACAGACACCATGCAAACAATTAAGGAAGTTGATGGAAATAAAATCTGAAAGTGGGTTAAACAACTTACAAAACAGACTCTACAGCAACATGGTATGGCAAACAGTAACACAGAATTACAGGCAGCAAGATAAAGGCCTAATTTCTTTACATCAGCTATAATCCCTATTAATTTCTTCCCAGTAATATGCAAAATACGCTCAAAATGCCTCCTTTTGTATCAACAGGGAGCATGAACTCGCCTGGATAGAAGGCCAGATCTATGAAAACAAAAAAGGCATGAAGCACTCACATTTGAAGGAAAGGATGTGTTATTTAGAATGTCCTAAGTAAAACAATCCAAATGATTTCAGTATTAGTGCCAAAAGAATCTGGACCAAAATCACACCCATATAAGTGTTCAGGCTCATGCAGCAGATCCCCATCCAAGAAACAGGATCAAATATTCTCTATTATTTTTCTGTCTGGCTTTAGAAGGACTTTCTGGAAATGTCAAACCAATCTATTTCACACTTGAGATAAGAAAAAACAATCAGAAAACATGCAGCACAAAGTGTTTCAGGACCTATTTAGACTGCTTAAGTATAATGGAAATGCTATCTAAAGGCTTGACCCAAACGTACCGCAAGGTAAGATACTGCTGAGGTGGTCAGTCAGACAAACAAGTCAGCTATTACATTATTCTTGCAATAAAAGCAGCTGATGTGTCATGCAAATGCCACACTGGACGTGTGCAACAAGGCAACCCTTCTTACACTAAATTGTGTTATATACACTGTTTCTATACCACATACAGTCATAACTTATGAATATGCAATATTTATATTGGCAATGCTAGTCTAAGCATCCCATTCCTAAAGTTAATGTAGATATTGATAGAAAGATATGAGCTGAGGTTTTGCTGATGTAGTGATCCATTTTGTATCACCTAGACTTAAAGAGACTTCCCTGAGAGATATTAACCTGAAGGCAGGAGCACTGCTACTCCAAGGGGTGGAACATGAAGATATTTATGGAGCTTTGAGTTGGTCTTTTTGTTACACATACAAGAAAGTCAAACATCAGGCAGAAAACTGGTTTGGACTTCACAGACTGACCCCTTCATTGTTGCAGTATGGAATTAAAAATGTGTAAACCAACTCATACACTGATTCTTCAATTTTATACATCTACCCTGTTGCTTATTCTTAACCTGAAGTTTTAACCTTCCATTTAAGGAAGGAATGATGTTGAGTTGTCAAAAAGATGACTATGGCCACAGATGATAAAGGACAACAGCAGTGATAATGAAAATATTTGCCATTAGCATGGAACTTTTTGATACAAAGAATCGCAATATTTAGAAAGCCACATTCTGCTACTTGCATCCATGGGCTCTTTGGCTTATAGAGAATTTGATGGGTGGGGCAGGATCAGTCAAATGCAGTATTTGCCAATATGGGGAACTGCATGGTGATAAACAGGGGCCCAGAGCACTACACAGTAATGATAGACAGAGTAATTTAGAGTCTGAGAAGGGCTCAAATAAACTCCTAGAAATTACAGAGATGGAACTCTTCTGCAAGGTAGTAAATTAAGCAGAAAATAAATATATATGGTGAAATTCCAAACAGAGCATTTAAGTATTTTTCAGGTGCCACTTCCACCTAGCGCTCACCTGTGAAAGTGTTCGAGGAAAGACCCTCTGGATGAAGTGTTTGAAAACATTCAGTTATCCCAAACTGGCATAAAAGCATAAAGTGAAAAAAGACAGCCTTCAGAAGGTTATACCAGCTTTCTTGATATGAAAAAGCTGCTAAGTATTTCAAAGGTATCTTGGACCTCAGTTAACTTACAAAGGAAAAAAAAAGTTCTCACAGCTTCCTAGTAGGGAACATAATAAAGGAAATAAGTGGTGAATTTAGCAAGCTGGAGTTTCTGTATCCTTCACTCTAGACATCAAACAACTCTATCACGTTGCGTCAAGCAAAAGAAACAGGAAGGGAGAGATCACACAGCTTGAGTTCCTTGGCTCCAGCAAGGCCGAAGCACTGCTGCTGAGGAGAATGGAAATCATATACTCTTCCTCTGGGGCAGGAAGTACCTGTAAACATCTCAGAAATATTCTGATTTAGCATACTGTAAACAAGAATACATCATATCCACTGCTTCAGACCATGTAGGGGAAAGAAATGGACAACCTTGGATTCAACCTAGAAGAGGAGATGGCAGGGGAACTGAGTCATAGCTTGAAAAAACAAGATTAAAAAGTTCATTTTGGGAAAGGACAGGAACTGAGGTTTTAAGTGGGGCAATTTCTAAGGAAGGAAGGACACCTACTACCTATTTCAATAATATTTTGTATTTATGTAACTGCAGTGGCTGCCATCGAAGGTCCTGAAATTACTGTAGGGCTTCCAGTTAACCAGATTTCAAATTCCAGTGTGATTATAAAGCACGATTCTTCATTTTACAAATGCACCACTTCAGGCACAGCAAGCCACATGTTTTGGTCCGGTCAAAACGCCTAGCATAGAGGCAGTTATACGTTTCCATCTTGAGGCCAACACCAATTAACTAAAGACCTCTAGTCAGGGTATAAGGTCATTCTCAAACAAGAATCAGCTGCTGTGCAGCAGAGTATGCGAAGTTGACATTCCTAGCCATGCTTACCCAAATAGAGATGGTGTGTATGGACTATACATTTGGACTTTCTATAACTACATTTCTCACGTGAAGACACATCAAACGTATATAGCTACCCTGAAGCTTCTGTTCAGAAATTTGTGTCAAAACCCATATGTTTAGATCTGTTTGTTGTCTCTTTACTGAAGGAAGATCCTGGAAAGCAGACAATAGTTCTCTGTTTCTCAGTCCTGCTACTGTTCTAGGAGTGGATGTAATTGATTAAATGATTAAATTTGAACTTTATTTTAGACAGACTATAACTCTCCTAGCACCCAGGACCTGAGCTGTCTCTGTTTTGGCCACCATTTGTATGAGAGAGACTCCATGAATTCAAAGATGACTGAAACAAAGAAAATAACAGGAAAGTGGAATAATTGAGGACAAACTTTCAAACATCTAGTTCTTTGGCTGAACTCTGCACTCTTAATACAGAGCATTCAGTGTAGTATCTTTTCCCAAAATGGCCTTGGAAAGCTCATTTAATTTTCTTCAGTGTCCACTTGTGTAAGACAAGAATTATTCCTGCTCTGAGAAGCAGGATTAGATTTAATGAATGATTGAACAGCACTCTTGTAAATGATTGTCAAGCGATATTTCATTCTCTGCACCCTTTTTTTTAAGCAGGTATGCATATAGTCATATTACTGCTCTTTTACGCTCCATACAGCCCACTGCCATTGTGTACTTGCTTGAAAAAACCTCCCACATCATAATCTGTTTTTAATTTGTAAAAAAGACTGGAATATAAACTAAGAATATTTCCAATTCTACATAGCTGTGTGCTAAGTATAAAGCTCAGAGATCTTGACAACACTGAAGAATGAAACACTGAGATGTAGCATTGAGTTGTAAGGATTACAGGAAGGAAGGAAGCTGAGTTTGGTGACAGTAATATTTTGGGGACCATCCAGCTAACTGCCGGACAACATTCATTGATGCATTCCCATGAGGACCTAAAGGCAGAGCAATCAAGTTACGAAGTACCGATCACAGAAGTCTAGAGCATAAAGATTATGACGCCTGCAACACCACACTGCAAAATAAACAAAAATCAGGACAACTTCCAGATATATGATTGGAATGAAGTTATTTTCTTTCCCCTAAATATTTTAGTGTATAATGGGTATGACCATCAACATCAGTTCTCAAATAGTGATGTCCGTATCTCTAGGAACTCACCTGTCTGATTAGATATCACTGGTCAATAACAGGTTTCAGGTCAAACTTCAGCAGACTACTACACTTCTACCAAAACACTACTGTTGTTCTAGACCAAAGAGAGAGGAACGAATAAATGTTGATGCCAGCAGACTGAGAGCTGAGGTTGTGAAAAACTTACTTTTTCACTCCAAGTAAAAGTTAAATTACAAGTAAAGGCTCAAGTAGGAAAACTGAAATAACTAAAGGCATATCTTTGCTGCAGAATAATCCAAAGTAACAGCACCTGGAGATGTGCAGCCATACACTCAAACAGATCCAGCCTATCACTATATTTTTACGGGTACTGCTTTGTAGCCGTTTCGCTGGGATATTAGACAGCATGTCCCATTACTCTTGTGGTGCAGTGGGATTATCTGGTCTGAGGTATTTTCCTCCCTAGTGACTGAGAGAAGACTAGTCCTCCTTTATAACTGTAATAGTGGGACTATGGAAAGACAATGGAGCACTGCCAGCATCCAAGTGCTTTAGCTTGCGCCAATGCCATGGAGTGGAGACCAAAGGACAGAAGAATCCAGGTTACATGCGCCCTCCTGCCCCCAAATATGCCAGCAGCTAGCACTAGGAATGATTTTGGGTGTGCATGAGCAGGCTGAGGAAAGCACGCAAGCAAAATCCTGATCTAACCACAGTAAATTCAAAAGCAAACTCTGACAATCTAGCTTATTTCAACCCCTGCTCACATACCATAACCCATATTATACCAAGTGTATACTTGCTTTTATTTAATCAGAGACACATGACATTTTAGTAGATAACTGCAGATTAATTGAAGCCATTGCTAACAAGAAACTAGGAGCTTAGAAGGTAATATTATAGAAATGGTTTAGAAATACTTGTACCAATTAGGCATAACAGATCTTAAGTAATGTTGCATATATTCAATATTCTGTTCTTTGGATAAATTGTTTGATAGACACTTCAAAAAAAGTTAGCTGAGCTCAGCAGATGAAAAATTGGCATAAAGACCATTCCAATGTAGTTCTGCCGTCATTCAGAATATAAATAATGCTCTGTTTGTAATCTGCTGCTCAAGAAGAAACTGAAACATCTCAAAGTAAGAGAACAATTAAAAGATACCAAGTTTTTTCATGTTGTTATATGTTTCTGAGGTAGAAAATCTGCATCAAATGGCCCATAAAATCTAGTGGGGGGACATCCTTCCAAAAGAATTAGCTACAAAAGCAGATGAAGTCTAATACGATGAGGAAAGGAAAAAAACCCACAAGTGTCAAAGTTGGGTATTTTATTACACATTTAGCTGATACTATATACAAAGGAGAATCTTATGACAGAGCAATAATGTTCCAATTTATATTCCTATGTTCCTTATAACTCAGCTATGTTCAACAAATCATCTACCATGTCTGTTAAGTCAGACAAATCATCATGTATCTGTGCCTGCCCAACCTATGTGCATCAATACAGTATCTCAAAGTTTCCTACCAAGTCTCTGGATGCCTAAACCCAGACTCATAGCGAGACATTTAAAGGGCTCTGTCATCACATCACTACGGCTGATGCAGGTCATCAGTAAAACAGCAGTCTGGGTCCATGTGTGTGCTTAAAAAGGGCATCTTGCACAACTATCTTGGCACTGTGTTTGCTGAATGCTCACACACACGGCTTGAGAGGAAAGATGCAGTCTAACCCCAAAATATTAAAAATGGGATCCACCTAAAACCCATTCCATTGAAAGTACTGAGAAACAAATCCACCTTGAGAACCTCATTTGCACTTCATAAATTTCTTTAAGTTCTGTAAAGGAGATGCAAACTTCCAGGAGACACTAGATTAGCCACCAAAACACTAGGGTTTTTTAAGCCAAAAGTTGGATTTATCATCATTGTCATTCTGGATGTATTTTAGGCAAAGTTGTTAGAAAGAAGCACAGGACCTTCTTGGGTACCATTTGTGGGTAAACCACACCCCTCATATGATGACAGGTGTTAATAAAAGCCTGACCTAGTTGCAACGGTCTGAAACAGAGGTTATTGAGGGAGACATTCAGGCCCTACCTCTCTTCATCACTGAGGAAAAAAGGATGAAAGATCAAAAGGGAAGGAGAGGGATTTGTCTCCCCGCCAATGCATTTTGGCAGCTCTATAAAGTTGGGATGCCCAGACACCATATAACTGCTCTTTAATTACTCCACATGCTATCCAGCTCAAACTGCCTTAGCAAGCGTCTGGGGATTAGCAGTATTCGCAATTGTTACTAGGCTGCTTAGAAACTCTTTCTAAACTTTCTTTTGTCAGAAAATTGGGTTTTCAAATTGATTTTTTTTTCTTTCTTTTCCTATGCATTGCAGGAGTCCAATTTCCTCCCAGAAAAATTATTGATCTTTTGTTTGACAGTGTTTGCTATTGTTAGGTTTCTCTTTTTGCTTAAAGTGGTTTTCCTCCAAACTTTTAGGAGTTTTGGCACTTGTCACCTGAAAATGCATTTAGTTGCTGCAAACTGAAGAGCCAGTCGAGGGTTTTGGCTTTCCAATTAAATTGTCCTTTTAATTTGCTATTTTACCTTCTAATACAGAAATCAAAATATTTTCTGAGCAGCTTGGCAGTAACGCAGTGGTCTTTTGAAGATGCCTAGTGTAATTGGAAACCTGCCTTACAAAAAATTAAATTACTGTTCAAAGCCAAGCTACACTGAAGAAACTCGTGCTTCAGTCTGAAAGTAGCAGCATGTATTTACAAACTAGCTTCATGCATGAAACTGAATACTCGCATACATATGCAAATATTGGTGCTAAACTCCAAAGAATAGCTTTTCATAGACACATGCACACACTGGCTTTCTATCTGCTCAACCAGAACTGATGTCTGTGCCAACCATTGGTAGTTCAGGTGCATCTCTCAAGCAGTGCCTCTTCAAGAGCTGGGCAATGAAGAGTTCTTTCAGAGTCAGGAGGGAAAAATGAGCTTTCATCTAAACCTGCAGTAGCTCTTTCACTGACACTTTTTTTAGTCTATACATCAAAGCAGATCCATATACATACAGACATTGATTATGCTCTTTCTACACTGGTCCCTGGACCTCCCAGCATGATTTGGGTTCCAAACAAATGGAGCAACTTGGAAACAGCCCTGGACAGTCATCTCTATACAGCAGCAGTGCTGGAGACTTCAGCATCTCCAAATGTAAAAATGTGGAAAGACAAAAAAATTTCTTAGAAGGACCCAATTCCTTGCTGCAGCTTCTTCTACCCTTTGTTGCAGGGAATAATACTGACAACTGCAGCAAGTCATGGGACACTTCCACATGGCACAGAGTGTTTCTTACAATAAGCAACTGCATTGTAACCAGTGGGAATGCTCATGTGAATAACAGCTACAGGGTAAGAATACTGGATTATAACAGACTAGGTTGCCAGCAGGCAAATACAAAAATTGAACAGAATTAGCAGAGACAGGTTCCAGCTTTCTCTAGCAACAATTGCACCTCCTGACTTGATGATAAATCCTGAAGGTTTAGTAAAATACATGCCTCAATATTGAGAAAATACAGCAAGAGAAAAATTAAGTGGCTCACCTTAGAGTCACATGCTAGTTCATAACAATTGAATTGAACTTGTTGCAGAAAGGTTGCGGATAGTATCAGCTTTACACCATTACAGGCAAAGCATGTCTCCTGTATGTTTTTTATTCCAAATCCCTTTATAGTGATCTAAGATTTTGGATATACAGCTGAATTTTTCCTTGTGTTAAGTCCAAGAAGACATTGATATTCCTGTGTATTCATTTGTTCCCATGGGATACAGATATGTGGTCTCTTTCGGTATTCCTCTTTGCAGTCCAAAACCACAAAAATAGTTTAGCAGCTAAAATTAATGACTACATTTCTGATTCAGCAAGGTACTTAAACACATGCTTACCTTTAAATGCATGAGTACACCATTAATGCAATAGTTATTCATTGTTTGAAATTAAGCAACTGCTAAACTGGGACTTACATGCTTCTGTGTAACATTTTACACCTATTTAGAAACACACATTCATTACTTAATTAGCCTTTTTTCATGACTTTTGCAAAGCTGGCCTGAAGCTCTGCCTGTTCACTCTGTAAAAGGCTTGTATAGCCATTTCCACCAATTCTTAAATTTGTACCAGTGTGCAGTGATACACACAACTCTGTAACTCTACATGTACACAATCCATTTTCCATGGCACATACAACCTGCAAGACTAACAGGCATACTTTAGGCTAGAGCCCCAAGTGCACTCCAGCATCTCCGGTTTTGATGCAGAGCAGATACAAAAGGCTAAAGAGAGCTTTCTCAAGCCACCTCATCCAACAGGGAATTGAGGAAGGACTGTGCAGATGACAGCAGTTCTGGAATCTTACTGGCCAATTCTTGGAGAAAATTTCCAGCCAATGCTATTGAGTGATTTTTTATTAATCAGAATAAGATGATTACAGTCATGCTACTACCTTGATGAAGCCAGTATGAAGTGAAGGAGGTCTTGCAAATCTTTCTGTAAGTAAGGTACTTTGGGCATCCCCTCATTACTTTCATAAAGCAGATTCATGTTTTATAGCATTGTAACTAAAGGTGGTAATCATGAGTTTGATGCAGTGGAGATGATATGGACTTCCATCTAAATGAAAGAGCTGTCCTTCATGCCATTTGTATGTTTTCAGTGGGGAAAAGTGCCACTAGTGAAACAGTGATTGTGAGGATGTTTAAAAAAAAACAAACAAACCAACAACAAACTGATGGAGTGTTTGTTTTAAGCCAAAAAGACTAATTCTGTGTAAAAGAGAAAAGCTAATGTCAGCATATGCTCTGTACGTGTGGTATTGAAATTATACAAAAAAACCTGATTTGCAAGGAATTCTAACATCTCTAAAATCCTTCAATACTGTATCCATATGCATTTCTAGGAAATTCTGTAGTCAGTCCAAATTCCAAGCATTAAGAAGGAAAAGTTTCTAAGAAGTCAAAAGACCAGGGGGAAATGTCACATTTAATTTACACACTACACATTGTCTGGTAAATAGCAGCTATTGTTTAGAGTAGAATGCAGTCACCATTCATTATATTTTGACTCTACATTCTTCATCGGGAATTCAGGAAGTGGTTCAGACTGAAATATTCCCTTATGCTATTTGACCTGTAAAAACTTGGACACAGGCCAGATTCTGCAGTTCTTATACACACAACACTCACATTCACTGTGGGATTGGGCCTTAAAGTTGACTGGCCTATACCCCTGTGCTACTCAACTTGGTGCAGAGTCAGTCATTTGATGCACGGGGTGGTGTCCACGAGAAACTGAAAACAAGACCATTTGCTTTAGTTGGAACTGTTATTCAGTTGCCTAAAGAGACAGTAGGCATTTTCTGATCACAGCTTGTACAAAACAATACCTTAGAAACAGAAATAGACATTGTAAGATCTCAAGAAATTATTTTTTTAATTATTATTCCTTCCTGGAGCTTCTTTTGATATAAAGGCATTAATGAATTGAACGTAACCAGTAGCTTTCCAATGCATCTCTTGACAGGACACATTCAGAACAAGAGTCTCAGAGTTATTGATTAAGTCCACTCTTGCTGATCTGAGACAGACGTAGGTGTCCAAATACCCTGTGGGTCTGGGTTTCAGTGTCTTGAAAGCCTTTGAAAAACAAGGCAAAATCCTAGATTTAAGGACGTAGTTCTGCTTAGCATTTCACTTTACCCTTAAATTTCCATTTTAAATTCTTGTTAAATTTAAGAGAACTTAGTTTAAATCTCATCACGACACCTGGGGGAGGGGGCAGGGAGAAACACTAACATCAGCATTGCTGTGGAGTCATATTCCAGCTATCATCATCCTATAGCTTAACCAGCTTTGAAAACACTATTTGACACAAAGAAAGGGGGTTAAAAGCACATAGGATTATGCCATAGCCTGCAAAGAAACTTTCTTGTTGGCCACCCCTTTACTCTTACCTGTGTTATGCTCCTTAATCTCCTTAATTAAGAGTGACACTGCACTTAGAAGACAACAATATAGCCACAATAGCTGTCCTTCACTAGCTATCCTGATCATGCATGCTTTTTCACCTGAACACCCTAGCTCACATCAAAATACAGTTCATAGGTGCTACACTCCAAAATATACCTTCAGCAATGACCTGCACTACATGTACTATGTACATGTACTATGTATCCTATGAACAGAATTAAACATCAGTTTGCATATGGGCAAGAGGGAACCTAAGTAGCTTATGAATACAGATTTCACTGTAAGTGAAGGGAATAGTGTTCCTAGAACACTTGCCTTTGAAAAAAATCCCTTTGCAGGTAAAGAACAAACAACAGTTGGGTGTTCGGTTCAAATCAGTGCCTGATATTTTCAGGCCACTCGACTTAAGAAACATTAGTGTTTAGCATGTATCTTTAAGAATTTAGTCTATAGATAGGAAATGCTTCGTTTGGCATAGGCAGTAGGATTACTCAGTGTTAGGTCAGTGGTTACATTTCTACAGACTTTAAGACATTCTTTTTTTAGACTTCATATTTTTTTGACAGCAAGTTAATGCATGAAGGTTTCTTCACTGTTATACTACACAATGGAGCCAGGTAAGGGATTTTCAGTCTGTGTAGCCTTTCTCCTTGGCAACTGCTCTCATCTGTCAAGAACACTCTTTGTCTCTCTTCCAGGAGGAGGTTTGCCTTATAGAACCTTGACTCAGAGCACATTGCCTTCTGAAAATGGAAAGAAAAATGGAGTTCCCTTCCTTGGTATCAGCATCAAGTTTTGCAAAAGGCAGGTTGGATTTCCCTCCCTCCCCTTTTTTTTTTAAATATTAAGTTTTGAATGACCTCGTGGAATTCTGTAAATATTTTATTATGTATTTTATAGATGCAGCATTTTATATCTAGCAGTCTTTTTGGAAGTGTAGCCTTTTACTTCAGTTTCTCTGGCCCCACAGTTGAGCCATAACTGCTTCCATCTGTCTAAACCTACGTGCAGTTCACTAATTGTCGACCCCTTACATAGGCCTTACTGTTTCTATAGGTTTATTGTTAATCATTAGATTCAGGAAAAATAAACTTCTTTGACATTACCAATAAGAATTTCTGAGAATGAAGAGAAAAATTCCTCATGCTTTAATTGCTCTTACCGTTTTTAAAACACATTCCTGCAGCAATTTAGTAGGAAATTTGTATTGATAGGGACTGGCTGAAAAAAAGGTATATCAAAAGAACTCCAAGGAAAATTGGATTAAACTACCACTACTGCCCAAAATTCTAAGAAAGATTCACTTTTCATCAAAATAATGTTGAAAAAAATGTCTGAAAATACTTTTTGCCTGCAAGTTCCATATCATATTTATAGTGGTCATAACTTCACAGAATAAACTGTATCCTTTCAGTAACAAAATACATTTTCTGTCCTCTGATAATACCTCTTCCATGATTAAAAAAAAATAATTGAAAACCTGAATCTCCATGGTGGAAGCCGCATAAGGCAAAGGCAAGAAACTTAGTTAAGTGTCTTACAAACTGTGTCAGCAACTATGAAAAAGCTTCACACTATTCATAAAATAAAGGATATTTTCCTTAAACCAAGTAATTATATAGTACAAGACTTGTTTTTCTTCAAGATGTTTTTAGAATCTATCACTATTGTTACATTGCTAAATATTGGATATTTTTTGCCCCCCTCAAGATAACACACTCAATTATCTAGGGTACTTTACATCCATCACATACTACATCAAAATACACCTGTGTTCCAGCAAACCCTACTGACAACTGGGGATAAATATTTTCCTTTTAAAAATTATTTTTTCACAATGTTAATTTTGACTAATGCCACTTTTTATCTCATTAAAACCAAGAAATTATGAAGAAAAGAATGTTTTAAAGCAGTCTAAATTGAAAAATATTCATCTGTTTTCATTTCTTATCCTGTGTGATACTTACTGTTCTGCAAATGTTTTGAAAGCAAATTTGCAAAGCAAACTGTCCAAGAAAACAAAAACTACCATAAGGAGTTTTTTGAGGTTTGCGCTTTTGCAGGTAGGGTGTGTGAGGTATGTTTTTCACTTTGTTTCTTTTTCAGATTTTAGTTTTTTCAAAAGTAGAAAATTGATTTATCAATAATCAAAAAGAAATTTAACACACATTATTTGAACATGCAAGAGTCCTAACCATGGACCAAGCTATCCTTGCTCATGTCTGATTATCTTCCAGGAAAATTCATTAATTTCTATCATTAAATAAAAGGCTGTAAAACACAAAGTTGCTTATGCCTCTTTTCAAGAGTTTGAAATATTCACCACCCCTCAGAAATGGTCTGCCCTTAGCACGAATACAAAAAAATAAAATATAGAAGGAGAAAATGTGGCACAGATGAGTTTTCCACTTGTGTAGAAATGAGGAAAGCCTTTCACCTGGGAACGGCACAGGGGGTAAATGGTACAAAAAGCTGCCAGAACAGAGCTCAAGATCCAAGCTGGAAAATAGCAGACTTCAAATGGAAAAAAACCCAAAACAAAACAAAAACCCCACAAAAAACAGGGAAGGATGAACTTGAAAATGGAAGTGACAAATGTCTGCAGTTTTTCCACAGGCTAATAGATAAGCAGTGTTACAGCATGAGAGTAACTTAACTCAAGCACAGACCCCAACTGAAGCAAACAGCATTTCTATTTTGTCACACATAACGTGGTTTAAATTAATGCAGAGAATGATTGGAATAGTACTGCTGAGCCTAAGATCAGTAAAACTGAGCTTGAAGAAAACCTCTGCAATCAAGACATAATCTCAGTTGATTTTTTGCTCTCTTTCATCTTATTTGTGCTTTACATAGCAGTTGCATAAAAAATTAAGCTATGCAACAATATATGAATTTCATCCTTATCAGGTAACATAGAGGTGCTACTCTATAGTCACAGAAGGAAGTGACTGCAATATTCATCTTGATCTAGGTTCTCAGCCTCAAACTATCCCTCTACACATGATGCAATCAGAGGTATTAAACTATCATACATGGGTGTATGGTGTGAATAATACAGTCAACATAGTTTTCACATGTAGGCAGAATATTATATATATGAATCTGCACTCACATACACACTCACAGAGCTCAAAACAACAGAGAAAAAAACTCGCTTTTAAAAAAATCCCTGCCACTCCTGTGTTTCATAATGTTACCTAGGACTTTCAATTAAAGTGTTAAATTGTTTATTTCTAAGACAACCAGAGGAAAGTCCAGTGGAACTTTAACTGGATGTTTGATGCCCAACTGTGGGAGCTAATTTAGAATTTTTCATCTATGCTGAGAAACTTTTCACATAAAATATATCTCCAGACTCATTAGAGGCCTGGAAAGAGAATAAAAGAGCCGTGACAGGTACAGCCGAGTACTTAACTGTAAATTCATTTCTTCATGTGAATTGCAATCATTATGTTTGCATATGTATTCATTTTCAGTGGAAAAAAAATCTGTTCTCATGAGAGAAAATTTCTGCTTCTATTAGATAATTATTGTTTTGGCCTTTTTCTTTTATGGAATTCCCTTTAAAAATGCTGGTTATACCATGAAGAGCAGCAGCTGGTGAGTATCTTATTTGATCAACCATTCAAGCAAAATTTGCATAAAAGCTTAGCATACAAGATCGCAATTTCCAGAGTAGGATGGAGTCCTGCCTGCTGTGTGTCTCTGCAGTGTAACTGATTTCAGCACAAGTCCTTGCTCTGACATGTCTGTATATTATAAAGGGCCAAAATTCACAAACTGATTTAATGGACATTACTACTAAACTCTAACTGTCTGCAAACAAAGTAATTACACAGATCCATTTGCATCTTTTTATTTGCCTCATTGTTTTGTTTGCTTGCTTTTAAATATATGTATTTTCAACAGGCACGTTTCCTATGCTTGCTATAGAAATTTACCAATAATGTTTTCAGCAGGATAGGGAAGCAAAATGCAAACACAAGATGACATTAAAAACTGGGTTTTAATATTTCGTATGTGACTTTCCGGCACAAAGCAGCCAATTTGTAAATAAGACATTCCATGTTGTAAGGTGTATAAAAGGATTTCAATTTCTTTGATTCGAACAGTCTGAAGCTTTGATTTACATTATAGGGGAGAGACCTTTAAAGCCATCTATACACAAATCCAAAGAGAAGGAGGGGGAAAAAAACAAAACAAAAACCAAGAAGAGCAGCACAGCCTTTAATTTGCACCTCCAAGTGAAGTCAGTAATGGGTTCTAACTTCAAACCTGAGTAATGTAAATAACCCATGCCAGCTCTGTTCTGTTTCGCTGATCAGCTCGTCCTTCCAGAAAGCTGTGTGGTGCTGTCTACCCTAGAGTAGACTTTCTGCCTATAGAAAAGTGAACAATGCTGTCTCAGGTGCTTCCATAGGCAGATCATACGTGACAGCAACAGATTCCATTCAAACCAACAAAGCCATTAGGATCAGACCCTCAAGCTGCCTCTTCAGGGACACAATGAGCCTAATTCATATCTGAGACATTATTTTCAACACATTTATATCTGTATTTTTTCTTTTTACTGCATCATAGGTTTTCATGCAGCTTGGTGCGTTCTCTCCCTGGGTTTAGTGCAGGCCCTGGCAACTTTACCAACTCTGTCTGCCCTGTGCACTTACAGTTCGGACTCAATTTGCCAGGACCTGTTGAATACAAAGAGTCCCTTTAAAGGTTTTGTGTAAGAGCTGTTGTCACTGGATCACCAGCTACAGGCTTGATCTTATTGCTCTGAATTATTATGACAGCAGGATCGGGCCCCAAATGAGATAGTGTCTGTGACTTGAGTCAGACTGTACTGTTAAAATTCCCACTACTAAAATGCAGCCTTTCTATTTCTTTGTACGTAATCCTCAGGACTTCTCAATAGCAGCAGGCAAGAAAATTCCACTAATGCCAGAGGGATCTTTACTTGACTTAAGCAGAAGACAATCCTCGGGAATTCTCAGAAGCTTTTTTTCTCTTGCTCCCTGCAATTATTTTCTATGATAAAAGCATAATTGAAGGGAAAAAAAGCAGATTACATCAGCTACCCAGAAGGAAAATATCAAGAAGAAATGACACACAAAGTGGAACATAAAGATACTTCACTGCATTAGGCACTAGGGTGGGATCAGAAAACAGCACTGCTTCCAGGGCTGGACATGCATTTCCCATATGACCTTAAGCAAATCCTATCTCCCCTGTAACTTTTCACTACTTCTTAGGAAGTCTCTATGATAAAACTGAGTGCTAGCTCAGAGGTGTTCACGCAGGATAGCAATGAAGGCTGTATAAATATCTAGATAGTTACAAAGCAAAAACAATGTGAGAAAAAGATGTATGAAAACAAATGAGTCGTCAGGAATAATTACTCCTTCAGAAATGAAAGAAAATACAGATTGCTTTGCCTGGAGATGTAAGGCTCACCTGCCCTCAACCTGAAAAACCATTGCAGTAGGAGTGCGCACTTTGCGATGTGTTAAAAAAACCCACAACCTCATTTTAAGTACATTAGGAAAAAGGAGTCAAGTGGGACCATGTGCCCCTACAGTGTGGATTTCCCCACTCTTCATTAAAGCTACAACACCCTTAATTTAGGCAGAAACCCAAAAAGTAAATTATTTTCTTCCTTCCTCTCTCCCCCTCCTCCCCCCACCCCCCAAAAGATAAAGCCAGATATAGCCATATGAAACAAACTACTTCCCATCACAAGCAGCTTGTTTGAGAACCTGAAATGGCCAGCTGCAGCCAATGCATTTTAACTGCCAAGCCCTATCAGCAGGGTACAATTACACACCTCCTAGGCCCTTTTCCATACGCACTGTGAATTCACCACCACCAATCCACAGTTCCGTGATTCCAAGGGAACTTTTGTTGCCCTCTGGCAGGCCAAGGTTGAATCCTGCCTTCGAATTTGACAGAGCAATACATTAATGTGCCATACATCACATTGGGGTGATCTGTTGCAGCTTAGCATTGTTTTTGAATGCAATGCTGAAAAATTAGTAGTTTTGGTACACAAGCAACCCTAAAGACAGGGGGAAATCCTGGTTTGCGACCCAAAGTTTTCTGCTTTTGGTTTATAGATGTTTTTTCTTTGTGTCTGACATGAGACTGTAAGAAAGCTGGCCCCCCAAGAGTGCATTTTACATTATTTCCTTCAGCTCAGAGCAACTTCCCATAAAATATTTTTGAATGAACAAACCGTCTTGCTCTACACATCAAAATTCCTCCACCTAAGGTAAACGATACTGCGACAATTAACTAAGGCCACAGAGACCCTAATAAAGGATTACAGAAAGGATTTAGAATTTCTATTTCAACAATTTAGAAAAGGTAATTGTATCTTTTTTCTAGTTGGCACCCTAAGAGGAACCTTAAAAGTGCCACAAAAAAAAAATTAATTGGATATTAAAATTGATTATTCAAAAATTCCCAACACGAAAAGAAAAATGAAAGGAACACAGAATATGCATACAAACTCTGTAGATAAGAAAATGTCAATACAATGGAATTTCTTAGTCTGGATCCATTCAGACTTCAATGGAGTTAGTACCAAGGTACTCTGAGGTGGATGAAGCAGAATCAGGTCCTGGATGTATATAAAATTAAAATAATCCCTAACGGGTTTTGTGATACAAGACTTTTATTCTGGCAAGCATTGTGTCTATCATTACAATAGGCAATTTTCCTTACATAGCACTCACAGAATCATGCTCATTACCAGACTCCTACGCAGAAAGAGTCACAAAAGAGGGAACTGGAAAGGCTATCTTCCTTTTCCATCCCTTCCCCTTCCAGCAGTCACTCTGGGTGGCCAGTAGGCTGGCCGCTCCCCAGGTTTCTCCCTGCTTCAGGAATCATTTGGGCCCGCGCTGGGCACTGTCATCCCCCAGCCCCACACATGGGCCTGTATCACGGACCCCTCTGAGTCCAAGGAAGGGAGGGTAGCACCAAACAGGCAGCCCCAGCACTTTCCAAAAAGCAATGATTCATGTACATGAGGGGCCGTCTTCCTGGGCTCAATCCAACAGTATATGGAGATGTTCATATGGTCAGGCCTTGTAGCCAGAATCAGATCATCAGAAGAGCTTGGCTCTGCCTCAAGATCCAAAATAAGGACCAAAGTAAGACTGCAGCACCCAGTAGCTCTGACTAAAACCTTATGAGAAAGACTACCAAAATGTTTCATATCTAGTTTATAGAAAAACCTGGGCAATTATTGCTATTAGTGCCTTGGACACTGAGCCTGTAGCCCAGAGATGCAGAATGCTGGCTCTCCCAGGCACGAGCTAAAAGAGAAGAGTTACAACAATGTACCACGTAAGGTACTAAGAAAAATTAACGTAGGGCTAGGCATCTACAGACTGTTAAGATAGTCTTCATATTTATTGTCTAGACAACTGCCCTTCAAGGTCCAAATTTGGCAGTTTGAATCCTATGCATTATTAGGAAGTCATAGTTATAAAACTCCAAACATAAAAGGTAGGATTTTGATGAGGGGGAGGGGAAGGTAGATACAAATACCATGGCTCCAAAGTTCCCAGGCATAAATCATGTAATTTAAATCTCTTAAATCTGTGAGTGAAGCCACACTTCATGTTTACAGCTGTTGTCCAGAGTACACAAATCTTTTGGCCCATGATAGAACAGTATCTTATTTCTTTAATCTTGCCTAAAATTTATTATTCAATAAATATAGTTAATAATTTAATAAAAGTTTTCCTTTAAGAGTACTTGGCTAGAAAGCTCTGCATTTCATGCATCAATCTCACCCAGATTAGCAAAGCAAACACTGTGCATCAAAACAATGTCAATCTATTTAAATACAGAATGTTGAAAAAGAAACTCTCCAGATGAATGTGTCAGTTAAGCTGCTCCAGCTAATGTGATATTCTGCTTGTTTGCTTAGAATAAAAAAAATAAAAATCAGAAAAATTTATATGATTCATGAAAAAAAACCTGGCGGGAAACTACAACATATCCTATGACTTTATGTTTTCTTCCCCACCTTTTTTGGTCTGTAACGAACAGCTGTTCATTGACTAAAATAGCAATTCCTTTTTCACGTCAGAAGGAAGTCATCTTATCCGTCCAGTTTTCTAACTCTAGAGAGGCGTAAACACTCATTTCCTAGTGTTAGCCTTTACACATTTCAGCTTTACACATTTCAGCTCTGTGAACCCTGGCATCTGAAGGCCCGAACAATTTCTTCACATGATTTTCTTTCTCACCTCTTATCAAATATTATAGTTGCCCACAACTCACCTTGCGCTTTAAGATCACTTGATGAACCTCCACTTCTTACATTCTCTCAACCCTTAATAAGCCAGTTGCTGATGTAAAGGGTGGAGGTGGCAGTTATTTTGTGATACCTTATCAGTGGGCTGATACCGAGGTCTCAAGAACAAAAAGGCTTCTTAATGACAAGAGGACATTGCAATTTTCTCATGTTACAAGCATTTTACATTTCTTAGTCTGGCGTGGCACAAATACCTTCCAATCCTTTTAATTTTAATGCCATACCATAGTTCTTGCAGAACATGTTACAATTTCCATCCCTGAAGCTGCACAGTCTAGGCAGCATGGTGTACTGCTCCTGATTCCCTACCTCAGATAAAGGAAAATTGCTATTCAAAATATAATGTAATCTTTTATTTATGGATTTATGTATTTTGAACTGAGATTTTGAAACCTGTTAAAATTTAAATCCCAGTGGCCCTCTTGGTTTCAAGCCAAAAGCTTTTCATGATAAAGTAGAGCAAGGAACCTTCTGTAAAATTGGAAGTGTTGAAACAGATTTTAGCAGCAGTCCTTGGTAATAACAGATGCTTGATGGGCAGTCACAGAACCAGCCCCTAAAGAAAAAAACTTACATATTGCATTTTCACCACTGCAAAAACTTTTTTATTTTGAGAGGGACTTTTCTTAGACCAACAAAATAAAAGGGGAAGAACGTAGGTCAGACTTTTTGTTCGTTTATAATTAAAACCCCAAAAAACTCTTGAAATGAACAGACAGCCTGAATTTACACCAGAACTACTGAGAAGAGAAGCAAATATTCATGCATCCTTGGAATTTGAATATACAGACATGTGCTTAATACTCTGTTGCAAAGCAAATACTAAAATATTCATTACTGATGGGTGGATGTTTGGGCTTGATGATCTTGGAGGTCTTTTCCAACCTATGATACTACGATTAATCTAATTATGGGCCAAATTCTGGAAAAAGCTTTACTTCCCGACATGAACTCTCCCACTGACTGTGTGGCTATCGTTCACAGTAGCACTAGTTATTACAAGCGAGACTGCAGCCTGCTTTCCCACACTGACTATGCTAACACATGGGTAATCTGTTGATTTAAACAGAAATCCTTGGAGAGTCTGGTGCTGCTTGAGCTACACAGACCTACCACTGTGATGGTTCATTCAGAAAGGTAAGAGTCTCCCAAACTCCCTTCCTGCACATGCTGGGCCAGACTCTGCCACCCTCACACCAACTCATTAAAAAGACTGTATGCTCATTATAATGCCAACATATCTATCATTATAAATCTATCTATATATGTCTACCACTATCATTATAATGGCAAGATACAACTGTAGGTAATCCAGGAGATTCTCAGAATGCATTGAGGAAAGCTTCTTAACCTAGGTAGTAGACTTCCCTACCCGAGAGGATGCAGTACTGGACCTGATGCTCACCAACGCAAGTGAGCTCATCGGTGACGTCAAGACTGGAGGCAGCATGGGCTGCAGCAATCACACGTTGGTGGAGTTCATGCTCCTGAGGGATATGGAAAAGACAACGAGTATAGTCAGAACCCTAAATTTTAGAGGAAAGCAAACTTCTACCTCCAAGGAGGCAGTCAGTAGGACCCACTGGGAAATGGTCCTCAGGGACAGCGGGGCAAACCAGAGCTGGCAAATCTTTAAGGATGCTTTCCACAGAGCACAGGAGCTCTCAGTTCCCAGGTGTAAGGAATCAGACAAGGAAGGGAAGAGACCAGCATGGCTGAGTCAAGATCTGCTGGTCAAACTAAAGGGCAAGAGGGAACTGCACAGGCAGTGGAAGCAGGGACAGGTATCCTGGGAAGAGTATAGAGACATTGCCTGATTGTATAGGGATGCAGTCAGGAGGGCCAAGGCACGGCTGGAGCTGAACTTGCCAAGAGATGCCACGAAAAACAAGAAGGGCTTCTGTGGGTATGTCAATAAGAAAAAGAAGGTTAAAGAAAACATACCTCCCCTGATGAACAAGAATGGTGACCTAGTATCAACAGACGAGGAGAAGGCTGAATTACTCCACAAATTTTTTGCCTCAGTCTTCACTGGCAACCTCTCTCCTCACCCCTCCTGAGCTGATGGACTGCAAGATGGGCATCAGGGGGGCAAAGCCCCTCACACTGTAAGGGAATACCAGGTTTGTGACCATCTGAGGAAGGTGAGCATACATAGATCAATGGGACATGATGAGATGCATCCCAGCGTCCTGAGGGAGTTGGCTGATGTAGTTGCCGAGTCACTCTCCATGATATTTGAAAGGTCATGGCAGTCAGGTGAAGTCCACGGTGACTGGAAAAAGGGAAACACTGTGCCCACTTTTAGCAAGGGTAGAAAGGAGGACCCTGGGAACTACCGACCTGTCAGCCTCACCTCTGTGCCTGGGAAGGTCGTGGAACAGATCCTCCAAGAAGCTGTGCTAAGGCACATAGAGGCCAGGGAGGTGATTCAAGACAGCCAGCATGGCTTCACCAAGGGCAAGGCCTGCCTGACCAACCTAGTGGCTTTCTATGTTGGAGTGACTAGATCAGCAGACAAGGGAAAAGCAACAGATGTCAACTATCTGGACCTCGCGTAAAGCCTTCGACACAGCCCCCCACAACATCCTTCTCTCTAAATTAGGGAGATATGGATTTGATGGGTGAACTGTTTGGTGGATAAGGAATTGGTTGGATGGTTGCATCCAGAGGGTAGTGGTCAACGGCTCAATGTCCAGATGGACACGGGTGACAAGTGCTGTCCCTCAGGGGTCCGTATTGGGACCAGTGCTGTTTAATATTTTGATCAATGCCCTAGACAGTGAGATCGAGTGCACCCTCAGCAAGTTTGCAGATGACAGCAAGCTGAGGGGTGCCGCTGACATCCCAGAAGGACGGGTTGTCATCCANAGAGACCTGGACAAGCTGGAGAGGTGGGCCTGTGTGAACCTCATGAGGTTCAACAAGGCCAAGTGCAAGGTCCTGCACACGGGTTGGGGCAACCCCTGCTATCAATACAGGCTGGGGGATGAAGGGATTGAGAGGAGCCCTGCTGAGAAGGGCTTGGGGTTACTGCTGGGTGAAAAGCTGGGCATGAGCCACCAATGTGTGCTCACAGCCCAGAAGGCCAGCCATATCCTGGGCTGCATCGAAAGAAGTGTGGTCAGGAGGTCAAGGGAGGTGATTCTGCCCCTCTACTCTGCTGTGGTGAGACCCCAGCTGCAGTCCTGAGTCCAGCTCTGGAGCCCTCCACACAAGAAGGACATGGATCTGTTGGAGTGGGTCCAGTGGAGGGCCACAAAAATGATCCGGGGGCTGGAGAACCTCTCCTATGAGGACAGGCTGAGAGAGTTGGGGTTGTTCAGCCTGGAGAAGAGAAGGCTGTGGGGAGAATTTACTGTGGCCTTTCAGTACTTAGAGACCTATAGGAAAGATGGGGAAGATATTTTTAGTGAGGCCTGTTGTGACAGGACAAGGAGTAATGGCTTTAAACTAAGGGAGAGTAGATTTAAAATGAAGTGGAGGCCCCATCCCTGGAAACATTCAAGGTCAGATTGGATGGGGCTCTGAGCAACCTGATCTAAATGAATATGTCTTCATATTGAATTTGAAAAGCAGCCTGAGGTCACTGCAGACCTCTGCACTACCACAGCTAGGGAAAGTCATGTAAACATCAACAAAAATCCAACCTGTACAATGACAACCTATACTTCGTCTCAGTCTATGACAACATTTTATCTCTTGACCAAAGTTCCACTACAGGCTAAACAGGCCCAAACCCTTACAATTCTGGGCTTTTACCAAATTACAGACAGCTAAAATAATATTTAATTAATAAAGTGAGTTAAAATGGTAAGGCTTTAATTATTCAGTGTAGCCTTCCCTGTGGCAGATTTCAGAATATATAATAGCGTACTTTTCACACAGCTCCCCCGAGTGAAGTCCCAGTCTTTGCAGATGCAAAGGTTTTTTATTTCTTTGTTTTCTTTTGATTTGGATTCTTTGTTTTCACCATGGTATTCCACATAGTCAGAATTTTTTTTTATGTGAAAGAGGAGGCCAGAAGCCAACAAGTTGTCTTATTTCCTTCTCTAATGTTCTTATAGCTCTGAACGGGCTGCAGGTTGCAGCAATAAGCCTCAAAGCAAATTTGCAGCAAATTTAGTCTTGGAAACCATAAGGCCAAAAAATCCTTACAGACTATCCTTCACTGCACCACAACAGATTGTGCAAGCTTTACTATTTTTCCTATTCAGTTTCACCCTTTATATCACATGCAAAAGACCATTTATGTAACTTTCCTAATCAACCAACTAGCTTCCCATCATGATTTTTTCCATTTCTTCTTTTATAAAATGAAAGTTTTATTGCCTGCAAAAATTCCATGACATGTCCTAATTCTAGATTTTGCTTCAGCCAAATTTCTTCAAGGCAATTTTACAACAGTTTTAATTAACATGAAATTAACTTAAAAATTACTAAGGAGGTATTTCCCCCTAATGTTGCTTTTATTCAGTACGTACATAACAAGAATTCCTAATTATCTATAGACAAAAACCAAATCCATTAGAGAATCAGCAAGACTGTGCAAAAGAGGACATAGAGAAAAGCTACCAATTATGTCTCCCCCATATTTTAAAATTCTGAAATCTTAAATAAAGTGGGTCCCAGGAAAGCATCCCACCACTGGCATCTTTCATTTGCCCAGTGAACCCCTTACTCCGCAAATCACCATAGGTTTCACTGACCTTGGTAATACTATGAGGGTCATATTTTCCCATGGATGAATTGTTCTGAAACAATTTCTCTAGTGTGTTAGGCACTCTGGCTGTTCTTTGGCATCAGGCATGCATATCCTCTTGGTTTCTTTTTTCTCTTAAACATATTTATTGTGACTACCACTAGGAAAATCTCCCTCTGAAACTTTAGCATTTTAATATTTCTTGCTTTGTCCCTTTCCTCATTCTATATAAGAAGGTGTTAATGAGCTATACCACTTCTATATCCTTGTAGCTATCCTATCCCCTTCTGTGACTTCTAGATGCCACTGTAACAGAACAACTAGTAGAATGTATTTCACTTTTCAAATGGCAAATCCACGGGTATAACAGGCATAGAAACAAGTCATCAATAACCTCAGCACCAACACTTTATCTAAAATTAAACAACCAAGCTCAAAACAGAGAGGACTCTTCATTTCTTCCCCACAAAAGCATGCAGAGAAACCTTTAACAGTGAATCCTGAATGCATCCCAATTCAGATGAAAAGTTCAAGACACCAACTTAAAACTACGTATAGATCATCAAGGATATATAGGCAAACCCTGGTCAGTGGCAAGGACTGAATCCAAAGCCTTTTCAAACAGGACAGAATTAATCCCAGAATTAGGCTTTGTGCAGCTTGTTGTCATCTAATAATAATAATAATTTGCGCTTTGAGATAGGTCGAAGTGGTCAGGGGAAAAAAGCCTTTCCAAAAACCTGGCATGAATTAACTTGGGTAAAAAAAAAAAATTACTACCCTTTGTTACAATTGTTACAGAAAGAGGTAAATAACAGTTCATGTAACAAAGTTGCTATATGGCTTAATGAAGGTGCCAGTCACATGAAAACAACCTTTCATATCAAACGTGTATTCAGACATCTGCTTGGGTAAAATAAGAATTTACATTACCATACTGGAAAGAAATATAAAATGGAGCAAATCTCTATCACAATTTACAATCTCATTTGCCTTTTCAGGTTCCAACTAGCACACTCACTGGGAAATGAAGAGCAACAGTCCATGTTTACACAGGAATTCTAGTGAGCATATCCAATACCTACATTTCTTTGCACACTTCTCATTGTGAGAACACAATAAATACTTTCATTTTTAACATTGTTAGATATGTCAGCAATGGTTTATCAGTGTCACAGAATTTAATTTATGAAGGTAACTGCAGCTACCTCCATATTTCATGCAGTCAGCGCTTCTTTCACAAGATTTGGTTGCACGGAAGAAGTCTTTATGAAAGATCAAGAGACTTTAGGCTATTTACATTAACGTTTACTAAAGCAAGTACTCTCCACTTCATGAATTGTTCCAAAGCAGCAACAACCTTAGTAAGCAGCATTACGAAAGACTATCTATTACCTTCAAGAAAACAATATACAGGGATGTATGAAGCCTAGAAAATTACTGTGAACTTATTCCCCCATAGCAAAGCTATTATTTCAGGAAACAACTAAATATTTGCAAACCTATCTGCAAACCAGTATTTATCATTTGCCTTGGATACAACAAAACAGTTGGCATTTCAAGTCAAGTGATAACAAACTAAAATGAATAGACTCTCAACATCTGAGCACTTTCTTGGGTTTTGTACACGTTTTGATATTCTGTAGGATTAGGCAATTCAGCTAGAAAAAGTTGATTTATAATGGGTTTTCTCAGGACTGGTCAAGCAATTTACAGAATCCTGCCCAACTGTGGGGTTTTACACTAGGTCTGAGAAGGGAGGAAAGAGGAAATTCCCATTGGCTAAAAAAAAAAAAAAAAGGAAAAAAAGCATGTATGAAAACCTAACGAGTAAGAAACTTGCTGACTCACTACCAAAGGCCACTGTGGAATTAATCATCCCTATTCCTTCCCCAGAGGTCAGAAAGAATTAGTGTGCTGTAATATTTTTGGAGTATTTGAAATACCTAGAAACTAAATCAGCTGAAAAACACAGACCTTGACTGGGAAAGTTTGGAAACAGTTTCTACCAAGGATCAAAATAGGGTTGTATAAACATCTCAGAATTTTATTTGGCTTTTTTTTTTTCTCTGTGTAGCTGTTATTTGAAAATGTATTCATTCTGCATCTAAGGGGATGTATAGCATTTGCACAATAGTAGCAAGAAGTCCACATCACAGGGACCTTTGCCACGGGCTCTGCTCCTTCTGACTTCATCTATCGAGTGCTATGAGGCAGATATCCTCCCACCCTAGCCCTCCATTTTGCCCAGGAGCTTGTTGAAGCCAAAACCAATTCCAGTAGCGTGGTAAATATAAGAGTACCTCAAAGAAAGAGGAGAAAAAAATAATGAATGTTTTGCAACACTAGTCAGAGAAAAGTTGCTTCAAACTCAGGATCTGCCTACTTGTCTCAGATTATGTTTCTATTTCACCAAGACACATGTGCTCTCAAATATAAGTATGTGCAGCTTCATTGACTTCACATATTTAAAGCTCAGTTTAGATATTTTGCTACATCAATTCCTATAATAAAAAATGCAGAACTAATACCACATATTATCTAATGCCTACTAAACATGGTTGTGTATTTAAATGGATGGCATAGTCTATGTCTATAGCATTACTCAAAGAACGAAGGTTACTAAGGTGTACAATAAGTAGTGTGTGTTTGCAACATGCTTAAAGGTGGAAAACCTTATTTATTTATCTTCGTACTATTACCTGGCATTGGTCAGACTTATTTTCTCACCTATATCAACATCGGAAACAAGAACTGGCCCCATTTGATGGAGTGTACTAAAAAGGCAATTGGACTTGAACATCAATGGCTAAACACCCTCGTGCCACAAGGCAGAAAATTATTCTTCTAGTGGACGTGAATTTATTTATAACAAGGAATTTGGAACCTATTTTCATCACTGTTGGATTTAGTACTCCTAAAAGAACTCTCTGATAATGAAATCCTCTATATAGGGCATGCAAATGGATAATAGTATTTCTATGTCAAGTAATGTTAACATGTGTTTCTTAGATTTGTTTTCATATTTTTAAAGCCTTTTTAATGTATCAGGGAGATATTTATGGGCCAAATTAACACAAGTTGTGGTCTTCTGATGGCATTCAGTTCCTAAAAGGCATACATTTCACTGATGGTACTTCATGCACACATACAGTCTCCAAACTATAAACAACACCCATAGAAAAAAAGGAAAACATTAAGATGTTTGAACAATAGGTATTCAAGCTGCACATTAAGGTTCCTGTGACACATGAATGTGAAATCATACATCATACATTCTCCCTTTGAAATAATTTTTATATACCACTAGGAGGTCTGGTCCAAATCCCAAAGAACTCCATGGGAAGATTCCTAGTACCTCACTGAGTTTTGAAGCAGGCTCTGAAGTACATCCATATTGTTTTCAACACACACACCCAATTTGCTCAAATATGGAATGACAACGCGTTTGACAAGTCTAACCAGAAACCATACAGAGGTCTGGTTACATTCTTTAAACCTGTGCCTTCATACCTTGTTTTAAAAATCCGCTGACCAGTCAAGCTTGAGCGGTTAGGATGAAGTTGATCCAAGAGGTACTAAGAGTCAGAAGGAAAACCAGGTCCCTAATTTCAGCTGAGCCACTGATGCACTGCAGGACCCAGCAAAGGTCTATATCCTCCTGTCTCTCCATTTCCCTGTCTGAAAAATGGCAACATACACACACACAGCATCACTAAAACCAAATGTTGCATCTGACCAACAGTTCTCAAATACATACTGTGCCAAAAGAATAAAACAAAACACATTCTCATAAAAAGAAAAGTAAATGCCAGGAAGTCATGCCTTTAGTTTTCAAGTTATTTCCATGTCTTCTCCTTCTGATTCCTTTTACTTTTGCATATATACATATCTAAATGGGCGCGCACACCATAAATTATTTAGGAAGTAAAAATATCAAATCTGATTTTTCCCAGACATTTAGAAAATTATTCTCCTGCTGTATTTTCTGCATCCACTTCCTTAAACACAGTACTTTACTGAGACAAACCTAGTCATGATTCAGATCCTTTTCCCAGGCTTGACTAATGCAGCTGGGAGAGACACATGATCAGAGTAAGAGTGGAGAACTTCAAAACAGAGAATGGTATGTTTTGAGAAAATGCAAAATAACTTAGTGACAGTTCACAGTATTTCCTTCAGGCTAAAACTCCCTTTTGACTTCACAAAAGCTTCAGGTAGCCTCAAGTCTTACAAGAATAAACAAAACCAAACAATACATAAGATGCCTCCTTGCACCTCTCGGATTAAGAATCTGCGCCTTCCTTCAGGCCAATTGTACATTACTACTGGGGAACTCATTTATAAGGGATGCTCTACAGGTATCTGACAGTTGTATAAACCATGGAGATACAGCAACAATGCACCAACACAGACTAAAAATCTTTTAAGCAGCAGAAGCTTTTAAAATATATATCTGAAAGCTGAATTTGAGATAGAATCATTTAGTTACCTATAAGGCAGAAGAGACCTCGTTTGCTTTAGAATACCTTTACTGTAAGAAACTAAACCTTCTTATTCCTTTATTCTTATTTATTCCTAGAGTTCCAGATCCAAAGAAATAGCTGTTATCAGACAGTCTGGCATTTTGCATAAAGAAGTCACTGAATGACATAAGATCCTGTGATGGAATGTTAGAATGGAGCACACTGTTTTAAAATGAGTCGTGCTTACACTGCATAGATTTGCATTATGTAAAGTTGCAGTGATCCAAAGATTACTGAAGTCAGTGGTGGGACTTCCACGAAATCTTTCATTGGGCTCTGATAGAGTACAAAAACATGAAAAGTAACATAAGCTTTGTCTGGTGGACCAACAAAGGGAGTTAGTTATCTAAGTTGATAGTATCTTGTCACCAATCTTTCTCCCACCAATATTAAGAGGCGCCTTTACCTTCTGTAGTAATTGTGGCGTTTTTGTCATCCTCAATAGCCAAATGCACACTAGACATTGAACATATAGGCATGTTATTTTTCTATGCTAACATACACCCAGCTCATATTTCTGTTTTCACACACAGTGATCTTTAAAACTTGCAACACAGATACTTGCTTTTAAAGAAAGTCTTCTAAATCAATTTCAACCCATGAAAAACAAAGCTGAGAAGCTCTGCAAAGTAGCATGTGTATATTCAAAATGTGCAGCCTGGTCTTACAATGTATCTCCGTGTATCATGAAAAGACATATTATGTATGACTGCATGATAATCTTTTGTCATCTACCTCTTCCCTTCATAGAGCTATACGTCACAGGCCAGCTTGGCAGCAATCATCATACTCTGCTTATGTGTTTCACCCCCATTTACATGCACACAGACGGTTGTATATCTGCAGGGGTATGATGTATTTGGAACAGACCTTTAGCAGACAGAATGTCAATATACAGCCGCTGAGGATGCACCCTAAGTTTGCCCAAGCAAATCTCAATGATCCTTGGTTTTTCACTACCCTAAGCATTAAGACCCTTGTCAGTGATGTACGGGGAAGTCAATGATTCCATTCTATTGTGCTAGTTAGAGAGGTAATATTTTCCAGTTGCCATGTCAGCAAGCTGCTGGTGTTTAGCTGTAAGCAAGTAACATTTTAACTTTATATAAAGAGTTTGATGAGGTAATAGAAAACATTACAGTGGCACCCAATAGAGTCTCCCAGGTCAGTAATATGCAATTTAACGTGTTCCAAAATAACAAACAGGCTCTATATACAATAGATTCTAATAGCTGTTAAAAAATCCTCATCACCAGTTAATTTTAAAGAATCTAGTACGAATAGCAACTTTTAAAAGTCCTAGAATTTTTTTTTTAAATTAATAGATTCACAGCCAAATGCAACAGGTAGTGCACGTGCTTCTTAAGATTTCTTTTTTCTAACAGTATTATTGCAGAGACTGTAAGTCAAACAACTCCTCCTCCACTGTACCAAGAGCAGAAAAGTCAGGTCCTGCCTCGAGCACAAGCCATTGCCTACAGGGATGGCAGCTGCAGCAATTTCACTCGGCATTGTTCAGGCTTGTTCGGACAGCAAGCCAGAGAGCAAGGAACTCCCTATCTGCATGCAAGGGAGCTCTGCACGTCTGCAGGCCACCTCCTGCAAGGGTACAAACGTTATGACAGATTATAAAACATGTTGTTGTTGTTTCAGCATTTTGATTAATTTGCCAGAAACATCTTGTTTTACTTCTTACATCCAAAAGTTAGCTGCCCAGCCAAAATAGATAATATGGCTCTTCTGTATTTAGGAAAGAAAACAGGTATCCCAAAGAGGCCATACATGTGGCCATCCATCTTCGGTGACTACAAAGAAAGCCTAGGCAATTAATTTAGACTAGATGTCTAATTTTTGAATTCCTACACTTAGACTAGAATTAACTCCTCAGAGAGGGGTATAGCAGGTCTTTAATACTAGGAAGCTATTTACATTTTTCTAACAAAAGACAGACGCTAACTGGGATTGTTGAAATTAAGTATTCAATCAGCATGAATCAAGCCTATACCCCTTACAATTACCTTACAATCTTACCTTATCTTACAATTACCAGGATAATTTACAAGGAGTAAACTATCCTGGATCCTTCCTGTTTCAACTTCTGGATCTTTTAGATTCACCGACATCATATTTCGCGATTTTCCTGAAAAACAGCATTTTTGTTTCAAGTCGGAACTGCAAGTTGAGATTCTCAAAATTCTAGGATCTGGAGCTTTAAATGAATCCAGACTTTATAGTACCAGCAATCACTATCAAAGTTAGAGACTTTTTATGAGAATCAGAGCATCAAAGTCTGAACTATCACAGCTCTTGCTTCATTTGAGAAAAAATTGTAGGTAGTACACTATGTAATTTGGGGTCGAGGATAACATTTCTTTTCCTTATTCTGTGATTGAGAAGAGTATGCTGGATAGAGCTTACTTCTGTTGCTTACTATTCCAAAATGCCTACAGATATCAGGCCATTGTATTTATTACATTTTACAAACCTAGCAGCAGAGTAAGTGAAACATTAACAGCAAGGGCTATTTTTTCTATATGTTTTATCCTAAAATGGATACAATATTCACATCATTGAGTATTTTTTAATTATAATGATAATAATACAAATAGTGTATGCTGAGCAGGCCATAACTACTCAAAGTTTTCTACTGCTCCACATCACAAAACTCTAAAAATAGCTGCATTCCAATAAATAGGCTTGTAGCATCGCAATGATAACGCTTTGCTTTCTTCGCAAAGTACATTGAGCATTTTTTCTTGTTCCCTAAATCTGAATTGCCCAGACTTGTTCAGTTTCCTCCACGTTATTTATGCAGTAAAAATTAACCATGTATCCTATACTTCTAATTTCATTATGCTCTGGTTATTCTTAAGTGCATCTATACATGTATATGCATTCTCATGTTTCTAGAGTCAAAGTATTCTCCAAGGCACTCTTGGAGCATAAAACAAAGTTGTAATTTTAAACAAGTGGAATATCCTCGATTTAGTAAGGAAAGAATGGGGTGTTAGTCCTCAAATTGCTGTTGCCTTTTTGTGGTATGCATTTTGTTGTTAAATGTTACTTGCAGTGGACTAAGAAAGAAGAATTCCTTTCATAAAATTTAATGAGTGTAACGTTTCTACGTTTTATAGGGAAGAAGGTGTGAAAAACAGCTCAGTTATAGCCCTGATGACATTTTCATATAGGTGAAAGTAAAAATAGAGAGAGATTTGACATCTTGACATAAAAGGGGCACAGTATTATGTTGCAAGGATACTACGTGTAAGTTTGGAGTGAAAGCATAACATCTGACTCTAGTTCTAGATGCATACGGCCATACAAAGAGAAATTTGGGCATGTTCTCTCTTTATAGCTAACAGAAAATACAAGGAATTGAGCATGATGATCATATAAGACTTTGAGTTGGAAAAAATGGAAGTTATCCCCAAAAAATTAAGATGAAAACATCCTTCTACATTGTTCTAGGAACTACCAGTCTAGAGTCAATGATCCCAGCGTATTCTACTACTCATTTAACTTCAGAATATTTCAATTAAAATCCCTAGTATTAAATCAGAGAAACAAGAGTACAGAACTGATCAGGAAAATGACATGATAATGCAGTAATGTTATTGTAGTATCTAAAATTCTACAGGAAATCTGAAACATAAATATGTAAAGTAATACCAAAACATACTACTTACAAGCTGACACAAAATTTAAGATGATGTCAAAATGACCTTCTCAATTATTTTTTTCATAATTAACAATATTACAAAATGAAACAAGAACGTCAAAACTATTTGCCTTGATAGTTTCTTGTCCAAATATCTCTCAAAACCACTATATTTCCAGTAAAATTGTGATTTTAGTGAAGTTTCATTTATTTCCAGAGATCTCTGGTACATAGCTCTATATTTAGATTAAAAAAAAAAAAATACAGTTAATCAGTTGCACCAATTTCATCCTTTATTTGTGCTTCCTTGTACCCAGTTACAATTCTGATCCAGGAAGCATTTCAGCATCTGCTTACATTCAACTATATGAATAATCTCATCCCTCCCTGGCAAGCACTTCAGCAAAGGCTTAAATGAAAACATGATTTAGTTCTAAATGGAGGAGTAGATTTTCACTTCACATTTACAGGACTCAAATCTAGAGAGCTTTAAAAAAAAAAAACAAACAAACCAACCCAAACCATACAACACCCAAAACCCCATCCAGGTCAAAAAGAGTAAAATACAAAAGTCCTTCATTTCTAAATATTAGTTAAAAATTGAAGAAGGGTGTTATCTTGACCACAGACAACTTGTACACACTCTGCCGCAGGTCAGGTCAGCTCTCAACGTTTCAGCCACTATATTCTCTCCCAACTTAATGGTCCCCATAATATAACAGGAAAATGCAGCATGACTGTACACTACAATCAGTAGACAATCAATTTGAGCTATCTTTATCTACTTCCCTGATGTCAAGGTATGTTTTTACTATAGAGGACCACTTTAATTTCACAGCTGGAGCATTATGATAGATTAGTGCAAATCTCTTCCCCAGCCTTTGGATGACACAGCTCTATCACAGCAGCTAACCTCCACTGGGCAGTTTTTTGGGGTTTGTTTTTGTTTGATTTGGGTTTTTTTAAACACCATTTTGCCTTGGCAGAGGGATTTTTTTTTTCTTCAACTACTGTAAAAGGCTTATTGTCCTCTATGTAAAAATTAATTAATGAATAAAATGAAGCACACTCATCACAGCATGAGCAGACAGTTTCTAATAGTATCCAAAACATTATATATCAAGCTTACTTGCTGGCACAGGTAGAGCATGCATTCCTATACTTGCCTGACTTCAAGGATTTACCTGTTACTAGCAAAAGAACACCAGATCACATCAGGACCCCAGGGACCACATCAACATTCTCGACAGAAGGATTCTTTCAATATCTTTGGCAATCACTTCATTGTTTTATTTGAGCATCTAGCTATAAGCCCTTAGATAGGGGTAGCAAAATAGGACACTTAACTAAAGACAGCCCAGAACGCTTATGCTTCATCTAAGACTCATGGAAGCAGACAGGAATGTTTCTGTGGATTTCAAAGTGTTTCATATCTCCCCAGGAAGTGTTGCTCCAGCAGATACTTATGACCAGATATATTGAGTCTGTTTATACAGACTCACAGAGGGCAGAATGCAAACATTACGAGAACTGGGGTATTTTGCAATCATGCAACATTTACTGTCATGTCTTTAACTTGAATCATAAAGCTTTATTACCCTAAATTTTTTTCACCGCTTTAGAAGAATGTAGTGCATGAGATAATAACCTTCCCTGGATTTTGCAATATCTGCATTTTCTCAAACATGTATAAAAATTTACATGTCATTAGCAGCAGCAGAGCAAATCTAAGAGACATTTTTGCCTTTACACTCTTCCAGTCTATTTGGGCTCTTACACTACCTTTGCTATGGGCCTTCCCAAAATACATGAAGTGACATTGCCTAACAAGCACATCTCAAATTCCATCTTTTGGCCTTCTCTCATTTTTTATTTATGTGGACAATCATGTGCTTGATGAACTATTCCATCACACTGCTGTCTGTCCCAGCTTTATTTAAAGTTTGAGTGCATACACTGTATGATTCTATGTTAAAGAACATAAGATTTAAAAAAAAGAAAAAAGAAAAGGAAAAAAAGAAGTGAGCTTTGCACTTGTACCAGAAATAAATTTGCAACAGTCTTTAGTTACTTAAGGACTTCATTCCATTCCCAAGGTTTTCTTATTTTCTTCCATAAGAAAAGAAAGCACAGGTGCCATCCAGCGCTTAGAAAACAGATTCCTGTTCATCTACTAAGATGTTTCAAACATAAAAAGAGCCTGTGTTGCACACTAATCTGAAGGCATAGCTATACTTTCTGTGACCTTGGGCAATGGATATGCGTTGTTTAACTTCCAGGCAAGTGTTGAAAAACTAGCGTCCAACTGTAAAATGTGAAAACGAACAGTGAGACTCAAAGACTGTAATATTGCTAGTCAGTATTAGAAATAGAGAAGACAGCTAGAGTCACACAAAAGGAGCAAACTCAGCTCCCATTGCCCCTTTGCTGATCAAAGGTAATTCCTAAAGCTACAGCTATTTCCCATGTGACTATTCTAGCAACTTTTGGATTTATTATTTGTTCCAATTATGTTTTATTATGCCTTTGTGGCTTTGTGTCATTTTTATGGCTGTATTTTAAAGCACCTTGAGACATGGACAAAGTGATCTATAAATCAGTTACTAGCGCAGTTATGGTAATAACAACATCATTATTTTGATGAAACCAGTGATTAATCTGTAAAGAAATTAAGAGATTAATCTTTAAATGCTTGATGTTTGTCTCCGGTAACTACATGTTTTCATATTGGTTCCTGCTTAATCATAAATTCTTTTAGAGAAGTGGTCAAAATTTTCTGTTGAAAAAGGCTGAATATTTGAGAGCACATTCAAGAGTCAGCAATTCCTGGAACCATAATACACTGAGTATGTCTAAAAAATAGGTAACATGAGCATTACAGGGGAAAAAAAAAAATTCATTCTAATAAAAAGGAGACCCTTGAAGGTGTCCACAAAGAAGCAGCAAGCAGTTATGCAAAATACTGTTCGCTATTTTGTCTCAACAGCCATCATTTCCCCCACAGGTTTTGAACGTGTTCCGGATTTCCCAAAGTGCTAAAATATTTCTCTTCTGCTAAGCATTGGCTGCTCTTTGAATGCTGGGCAGCTTACAGGGTGATTGATGATAAACAAGATTGTTTTACTTCTCTTGGAATACTATCTTAAGGGATTCTTTTCCTTTTTGCCCCCAATGAAGAAGTCACGTGTTCTCTTAACATCTATTGTACATAGATATAAAAACTAACCATCAGGAGGTAGTAAATAACACAGTACTTTCATGCTACACTGTATTTGAATTCCAGTACTGCTGAGAAGTAAATTTGAGCCACAGAACTTTACTATACATTCCTATAAAGACCCCTCAATATCACACTTGAAACCAACAAAATGCTACCTGTGGCTTGCTCTTTTCCACAGACTTCTTGAAAAAAAATAACAAATACAGCAAAAGGATGATTCACTGACTCCAAAATTCTCATTCTCCACTTCAAGCTAACAGCAAAAATATTCTCTTGTACAAAGCACTATATACAGCAATGCTTGCTCCTTCGATGTAGACAAAGACAGTAATTCACTCTTGAAGATTTGCTGATGTCACAAGTGTTTATGATGTCACTGATATCTTTCTCATGAATGTGGCTTTGTATTCTATCTACTATCACTCTTATAATAAATGTATAAACTGTATGTCTGAATCTGTAAATAATTCTTAATTTTCTCAAATGTAGTTATCAGAAAACATCCAGAAGTTTGAGGCTGAAGAAATCTATGCAAACTTCCAACACTGTGAATAATATAAAATTCAGACATAAGTTGGTACAAAAGCTTTAGCATTCCACTGGTTTTATGCATATCTATCTTTGGCTACCATAGAATAATCCATGGGAAGACATAGGCCTTAACTACAACAGAATAATCTTTCATTACTTCTATCTAAGAAGAGAAAATCAGGTTTCAATAGGAGAATTTTCCACTCTACATAATCACCAAATGCACTACCACTATTTCTGAGAAACTCGGTTCTGCCAACAGCTGGTGAAGGAAAGAAAGCAGCCAAGTCTATAAGAGCAAAATACTACTTTAACTAGTTCTTCCTTAGATATCACCTCTTTTGATACACAAACTACTGCTAATTTCAGCATCTGAAAACTCAGAATTCCAGCACAACTTTGCAGGTGGAAGCCAAGTAGGACAAGCTTTCTGGTCTTGATTTATCGAAACAAGTTCCTTCCCTTAATTTATATACCGAAGAAATACAAAGATAGTCACAACAACAAAAAAAACCTCTAAAATGAAATTTAGACAAAATCAAGCCAAATTAAGAAGTATTCAAATTTTACTTTTTTCTCCAATGAAAATGTGGTTTAAAACAGCTTCTTGCACAAAGAAGCTTTAAAAGAAAGTTTCCTTTATTTTCTAGCAGAAAAATCTAGAAAGTAGAAGAAAAAATACCACCACACCACCTCCTCTGCATGCAATAAAAAACCTCAAAGAAAGAAAAAGAGAAAAAAAATTTCGCATAAGTTGAAGACACAATTTGTCATCCATTTGTCAAAAAAAAAAAAAAGTATTTCCTTTCAACTTCTTTTCTAAAAAAAATGTTGCTCTGATTTAGTCAGAACTCAAGTGGAGCAATTGCACTGTTGTAAATACACTGAAATCAGAATAAAGTCAAACCGAGTTTCACATCCACCTCTCTTGACCTTGGTAACCACTGTAGTCTCGATTAGCAGGCCTTAGTATAGCAGAAATGACTGAGGCTGGCTGTACTTGGGGATTGAAGTGGTCTGTTTATTCACCAAACAGCTACACGAAGGCAGCAAACCCTGGGCTTTTAATAAGCACTTGAATGCTAGTTTCAAAATTCAAAACTTAGATAAGATTCAGTTCTGCTTGTTTGTCTTTTCTCAAACTTTGCTTGGCCTCAGTAATCTAAGTTTGGTTCACTGAGTGCTATACAAGCTGTGGAACCTTATGAATTCATGCAAGCAGCTTATGCAATAATTTTCAGCATTGGTGAATATATTCTGCAATACTCTATGTTGTTTGCCTTTGTTGCCCTGATAGCAGGCAGAATTCCACTCATTCCAATGTTTTAGTTATCCGAACTGTTACCTGGACAATCTGTGCAAATATATAGTTTGAAAACTGCGCAGAGAGGTAGTTTTGACAGTTCTTGAAGTTTCAGTGTTCTCTGGTCCTATCAGTTAAACAGATGCTCTGTATCTGTTCCACATCTGTGCAGGGACCACTCCTGGAATCAAGGATGCATTGAAATATTCAGCATCAACTTTCTTCCACCATGTACTCTATCATTCATACCAAAGATCTATAAACACTTCAAGATGAGTGCTGCTTAAAATCAGAACTAGCCTTCAACAAGGAGCCAAGCTTTTGCTCATGTTCCTCAATGCCAACTTCAGTAGGCCACACAGGACCTGGCTGAACCCATGGGCATGTATGGCGAAAGCAGCATTGGGCTGAGTATTTTGTTTTAGCTGTTTAGGTTTTTTTAGCAAGTCATGCTAATACTGCTTTCTTTGTAAATGTTTTCCAGCAATACTGGCTGCTTCCCAGACTCCAGTAAGGATGTCTCTGAAGTCAGCTGCAGTCTCTAAAGTGTGCTGCAAGTATCCTGTTGCAGAATTTTGAATGCCTACTAACTGAATGCAGTTGCCTTATTTGTGAAAGGTGGTGCCAGAAGTATTATTCCATTTCAGATTCTTTTCCCCGGATAATGGTGGAAAATTCTGTTTTAAATCCATCCAACGCAGCAGTTAGACACAGGAATGTCCGGGTTTTCTGTTTTGTATTGTTTTTTAATTCCAACAGTTACATTCCTTTGCTTTCACCTTTGCCTTTTTAAACCATGTATCAAAAGACACTTGATTATTAGTCACATATATAAAAACCCAGAGTTTTTATACATACTGATACTGATGTTTGTCTGAGCAACTAGATACATACATAATAGCATAGGTCTTATGAATGCCAAAAATAAACCACGTCTGACAGGTTGTTAGGGCTATCTACTGTCTCTGACAACAGGCACCAAAAGGTGATAGAAGTAATTTGCTGGTTGCAAAGTTTCCAGCAACTAATTTCTGAAAAACTAAAATACGAAAGTGAAATGGGTATAATCAAAAAAATTCATCTCAGGGAAGTAGAAGACAAACCAACATAGAGAAGTGACTTTCTCCAAAAAAGAGTATGAATCAGCTGGACAGCTATGTGTAGCAGTAATAAAATGACAATGTGTGTTGCATGTTAGCTTAGAAGAGGCTTCAGTCTGTTCACCACAGTTCAGGAATGTGCTCTTTACTCTTTACAGAAATGATTTGCTTTTCTTGATTTTCACCTACTTTCTGGCTCCATGTGAAGCTGGTTAACCGAGTCATGTTTTCTCCAATATAGTTTGGCTTTCTGCTAAATGCTTGGTGAATGGAAGGCAGAAGAGGCAATCAGAGCATTTTACATAAGCTCCCTCAGTGTGTTATTAATACCGAGAACTGTTCGTACAGGTCCAAAATAATTTAGACTTTCTTCCATTTGAAGCCACAAAATAATAAGAGGAGGCTCCAAGAGAGGTGTGGATCACCCACAAGAGGTCTGAAGAGAAATATATGTTTTCGCTGGAAGTCTGCTAACTAGCCAAAACCTATGGAATGTCATGACACCAGTTGGGCAAAGTGATAACTCTCTCTGCTTCATTGAAAACATCTTAGCACCATGAAAAAATGCACTTAATTTTCATGGTTTTAAGCTTGTCTTTCTGCTGGCCTGCAGCCTGTCAGTAGAGTAAAGATTAGGAAACACAACGGAGCTTGACACATTTCATTTGAAAAAAAATACAAGGGAGGAAGAAAGAAGAAAATATGAAAAAAAAAAAATCTTTCAAGAAGTCTAGGATGGGATTTTCCCCTCCAGTGATGTGTTTATAGCCCCTAAATAAGGATTGAATCCAAAATCAACTGAAATCAGTGGGGAGACTTTTATTGACTTCAGCGAGTATTGGATCAGACCCTAAAGCCACAGCATCCAAAAGTACAAGCAGCATTTTGGGACATGTTGTACTAGAAATTACCACCAAGAATGTGAAAGAGTAACCCAGTAATATTTAGGGTGCATCCAGATCTAGAGTCCTTAGCTCAGGAAAGACACAGACCTATTGGAGCAGCTCCAGAAGAGGGCCGGAGAACCTCTCCTATGAGGACAGGCTGAGAGAGTTGGGGCTGTCCAGCCTGGAGAAGAGCAGGCTGTGGGCAGACCTTATAGCAACCTTTCAGTATTTAAAGAGGGCCTGCAGGAAAGGTGGGGAAAATATTTTCAGCAGGGCTTGTTGCAATAGGACAAGGAGTAATGGTTTTAAATTAAGGGAGGGTAGATTCAGGTTAGATATAAGGAAGAAATTTTTTTACGCTGAGGGTGGTGAAACATTGGAACGGGTTGCCCAGAGAGATGGTAAATGCCCTTTCCCTGGAAACATTCATGGTCAGTTGGGCAGGGCTCTGAGCAACCTGGTCTAGTTGAAGATGGCTCTGCTTACTGCAGGGCAGGATGGACTAAATGACCTTTAAAGGTCCTTTCCAGTGCAAACTATTCTCTGGTTGGTGATCAGAGCAGGTAAAACAGCTCTTCTAGCAGATACAGGTCACAGATTGTGGGACAAAGTTCGGCACCTGTTCAAATGTCTAGACAGCTGAAGTTGTAATTTTGGTGGAGCTTTCTGTCTCTTGGGCTTTCAGCATGACAAAGGTCAAAAATGTCCCCATGTCACCAAAAGATTAGGTTCATCAGGTCTGTGAATATTCACACAGAGATGTCACTTGATCAACTTGGCCTTACCTAAATACCCACTGCAAATCGCTGTGCTATGGTAACAAGGGATAAAACGTGATTATACATACCGCAATTTGTTCCGGTAACATATTACCGCCTCCTTCTGCAATTTGACTAATAAGTAGAAGTGAAATGAGGAAGATGTGGGGGAACAGCAACATATTTTTATTATAAAACTAAAATCAAATTAAAGTGAAATAGATGATTCTTGCAGAGCTCCTACAATAAAGAGTACCAAACACAGATTCTTTTTGCCCAAATCTCATAATATGGAGTATTTACAGGTAATAAGCAAACACATAAATTATCAGGAGTTTCCATGTCTGCAAAGGTAGCTAAGAACAATATATGTTATTATAGATAGATTTAGGGAGTAACCAAAGGAACCAAGTTCAGAAGTTTGGCTGTGTTCTTCAGGAAGGATGGTTCTTCAGAGATTGTTACAATAAACACATAGGAATACCTGTAATTTTCAGGAGTTTCATTTCATATGAAGTAACACACATCTCAAGGGCACTGTCCATACCAAACACGGGTCTTCCTTTCTTGTTAATCACAGTCTTCAACTTCACAATATTCAACTCACCAGCAAGAGCTACAAGACCTTTAGAAAACTTACCAGAAACCCATTAACCTGGCAAGCATTCAGTTTTGAAATGTGTTATCTATTTGGCAGTTGAAATATTCACTACTAAAGCATCTTGAACTTTTGAGAAGAACACAGTACTCAAATAAAAACATGGAGAAATCTAAGAAGAGAAAGTGAGCTGGGGATTAGCTCCTCCATATCAGCTGAGGATCTGGTCTGCTGTATCCAACCAACTGAAACTTGGCTAGAATCAACAAGCCCATAATAGGGCTGATACAAAGACTGCCTGAGTGCATTTGTCCCCAAGGAGCTCTCTTGCTGTGATAGATGACTGCTGGCTGGTGCGAGGAGACCCATACCTAAAGCTCCTATCAGTTTGAGTAACAAGGCTATGAGCAGATAATTGGGGAAGGGGTAGAGAAAAAAAATGGGTTTGCTATGCTGGCAGACTTGCAAGTCAATTTGTGGTTATCTCATGCACCGAAAATCTATGGTTTATTTAAGGATTAAGACATGGTTTTAACTAAGGTTACTATCAGCTACATAATGACTAGCTGAGGTGAGAGCCTATGCCTCCAGCAGTTATGACAGACTGAACGATACAAAAATCACTTCAGAGATATGAAAACAATAGTCCTTTTGAAGTGTTTTCACATTTGTCTTACATTTCCTAAACACAGGATGCGGTTGCAAAGATACCTGCTTCGAGTATTCCTAGTGAGAGAACACTTCTTGTCATTAGTGACCTTCGGAGGGATAGAACACCCCTCCTATGAGGAAAGTTTGACAGTTGGGGCTGTTCAGCCTGGAGAAGAGCAGGCTCCAGGAAAACCTTAGAGCAGCCTTTCAGTACTTAAAGGGGGCTTATAAGAAAGATAGGGACAAATTTTTTAGCAGGGCTTGTTGTGATAGGACAAAAGGTAATTGTTTTAAACTGAAAGAGGGTAGATTTAGCCTAGATATTACGGAATAAATTTCGTACAGTGAGGGTGGCGAAAAACCAGAACAGGTTGTCCAGAGAGGTGGTAGATGCCCCATCCCTGGAAACTTTCAACGTCAGGTTGGGTGGGGCTCTAAGCAACCTGATCTAGATGAAGATGTGCCTGCTCATTGCAGGTGTGGGGATGGACTAGATGACCTTTAAAGGTCTCTTCCAACCCAAACTATTCTATGATTATATATTTCCAACTACTTGCAAACAAAGCAGTCCAACTTTACTGGACTTATAGATCTATTCTCCTCTGAGCACCAGCCTGCCACTTTCAAAATTAAGCATGCCACAGACAGAAGCTATTCTAGACGTTCATTACAGAGCTGTGTTAAATATGTTCCTTCACTCAATTTCATAAGCACCAAAACTCAAACCTTGCAGGAGATAATGGCTTTGACAAGTGTTCAGTCTTTCCCTTTTTTTCTAGGTGGGACACGCCTCTAGTTACAACTTCCATTGGGTGCTCAGGACAATTCCTCTCCTGCGCTGTTATCAGTATCATTTGTACTATCTTTAGGTGATCTTAAAAGAGAACAGCTTAAGCAGAAAAGAAAAAGCAATGAAGTGCACTTAGAGGGGTATGAGGCTCAGCTGAGTTGCATGCCAGCAGGATAAAGGGCTGCCTATTGATTCAGCTAGCACAGAAAAGATAACATCTATGTGTTATGAACTAAGAACTGCCTGTCTTAGGACATAATTAATCAACTTCCCACTGAAGAACGCAAAAATCCGCACAGTTTTTCATTGTGAGGAATACTCTGTACTACACTCCAGAATTTCTAAAATATTCCCGAAGTACAGATTTAATTTCTAATTTCCATTTGATTTTTCTTTGGGAAATATTTCTTGCAAGCCAACTTACACACTTTTTTTCCTGAACACAGTATTTTCAGCGAACGAGAAATGCCTCTGTTGCAACAGTCATGTATGTAAACCAGGCAAAAACTTGACTAGAAAAGATGGGGTGGGGTGGAATCAACATTAAAGTGAAAGTCTTTTCTATATAAAGCTGTTTTAAAATCGAAAAAAAACCAGAAAGTTATTTGTAGAGATATATTCACCTGTTCACATCCACAGAACACATCTGCAAAGACAGATGTATAGAAGGAATATAACAAAAGAAAAGGAAGAAAATATTTACATCATCTTTTGGACAAATCTGTAAACTTGCATAAAATTCTCATGGCATTTTCAAAACACTGATTTCCAAAAACTGTTTGTAACTATGTTCAAGGTCATGCAAGTGAACTCATGCTACACTAAAATGGGTATTATAAGAGACATTCAGATCAGAACAATATTAAATACTTCTTTACTTTTAATTTTAGACTCGGCTTTTAGGAGACAAACTGCAGGTGGTAGAGGGCTAGAAGAAGGAAAGAAAAAGAGACTTTTCAGAGATGTTTCTCTTTTACAAAGTTGCCATGAATTTTTAAAAACTCCACTTCTCTGAATAAATTCAGAATGTCACAAGATGGACACCAGCTGGAGACACAATTAGAAGAATTATTAATTATAAATCATTAGTACTTTGACATAACCTGTTTGCTTTAAGCACACATTGTGCATTATACATCAGACTTCTAGAAAAAAATAGAGTCCAAAATTTAAGTGATATTTGTAGAAAATATGAAGGACACATTCCTTACAGCTAAATTAAAAGCAGACTACACATTTACTTATGATCAAAAAAACAAAATGAAATTTCATAATAATCACAAACCGAATTCCTTTAGGGATATAATCTTTCTTAGGGTATATACAAAGTCTCCAGAAATTTAAGACGCTTTCTTTTGACCATGGCAAAGCATGGCACCTTTTCAGGTTACTGAGCGGTCTTAGAATCATAGAACGCTTTGGGTTGGAAGGAACCTTTAAAGATCGTCCAGCCCAACTCCCGTGCAGTTAGCAGGGATATCTTCTACTAGATCAGGTTGCTCAGAGCCCCGTCCAACTCAGCTTTGAATGTTTTCCGGGATGGGGCCTCCACTACCTCTCTGGGTAACCCGTTCCAGAGTTTCACCACCTCATGGTAAAAAATTTCTCCCTTGTAACCATTCTAAATCTACTCTCCCTTAGTTTAAAGCCATTACTCCTTGTCCTGTCACAACAGGCCTCACTAAAAATATCTTCCCCATCTTTCCTATAGGTCTCTAAGTACTGAAAGGCCACAGTAAATTCTCC
>Ga0065711_1000748_pt1 | contig 56148 bp, 32 predicted proteins | sample Hoacrofraction12_FD_59098 | JGI IMG/M metagenome (GOLD analysis project Ga0065711, IMG submission 59098) | Hoatzin crop microbial communities from Cojedes, Venezuela - Epithelial fraction 12 v2 (version 2) | ecosystem: Host-associated > Birds > Digestive system > Esophagus > Crop | place... | reverse complement strand
GGAGGGAAATCAGTGACACTGTCGGAGGAAAGCAGTCCTGAAGCAATGAAAGAAAGCCTGACTATAGCAGAGATTGCATCCAGCACAGATAGACCCCAACAGAGAGGATAGGCTGGAGTCCCAGAGTTAGGGCTGTAGAGACTCTCTGAAGACCTGTTTCAGCACATGTCTCCTCCAAAGCTGAATATCTAGGTGTAGAAACTTGGGCTGGCAAAAATGGATCACCAGTGCCTTCCCCATTTGTGCAACAGGTCTGAAACACCACCAGGGGAAGAAGTATCTTGACAAGGGTACACTATCATTGGCCTAGCGTCTGTCTATTGTCAGTATAAGCTATTTTTTTTCTTTCCAATAAGGTTGGGTCACACAAGAAGTTGCAATTTTAATTCTTTTGGATTAATAGGCCGAGCTGAGGGAGGGCAAATGCTGTCGTCTTGGAAGTTCTAGTATATGCTATATCAATGATCTTAAACTGATCGTACAACCATGATCTTGTACCAGTCCGTGACCTTCAAAGAATGAGCTTTTGCAACAGGCTTCACCACGGAAAGCACATGGACATGGATGAGAAGTCTTGTAAGTGTCACATTGTTTTGATGCCGTGAAAAGCTGGAGTTGAAGACTCAATAGTCAGAGGGCTATTAAGCAGGTATTCTTTGTTGTGGTGCTGGGCACACGGGGGATCTCTCCTACAAATGTGCGTGCCAAACACTCTGTCATTTCAGGTTAAATACAATCACAATATACATACTCATTATATTTCTGAGAAATGCTTAGCATATTCATGATTTTTCCAAAAACAAATTATCATATGTTAATGTCTTTGACGTGTGTCTGTTAGCGTCCTCAGGTGGTCTTTGTGGGTCCTAAGATGAAGGCTTATACTCCTCATCACAGTGTCTGCTGGTTGACCTTTTTTTCTGTGCAAACTCAGTTCTAAGATCAGTATACCGTGTCCTTCCAGGTTGTTTTGCTCTGGTCTTGTTGTCCTCTTGGTGCCTCTTTATCTCTGTAGCTTGGTGCATCTGCCCTCCCAAGGCTGAGCTGTCTGGGGTAGAATTATTTAGGACCCTCTCTATCTTAGAGCTTTCCTGTCTTCTCAAAACGGCAAGTCAAGTTCGTCTAAGTAGCGTTATTTAGGAGCCTCTTTATCTTAGAGATTTCCTGTCTTCTTAAAACAGCAAGGATCTACTTTAGTTTAATTACAATCCCTCTGGTAAGTGCAAATTTTACATTTACAGGTATCAGTTTCCTTACAGACCCATACAGATGCACCCACAGATATATTTGGTATACATACATGTGCAGTGAGGGAGAAAAGAGAACTCACAAAATATACAAAACAAGGCAGGTCCTCAGAAAAATCATGGAGAAAGTTCTTCTCAGATGCGTGATAACCCAGATGCTGGGAACCATGAAGCTCTCTGTATTGAACCTGGCAAATGAAAAGGATTCATCAAAAACGTCCTAAGAAATACTGGGCTCAAACACAAACTTTGCTTTCTGTGGTGAATGACCTGCTAGATATTGAACACTGTGCGTTAATTGCTGGTGCCAAAGAGGAACGAGTCACAGAAGACTACTCCAGAAACATCAGAACTCAAAATATTAATCCATGGTTTGCAAATGAATGTCCCTTCGATCAATGATGCTGACTTGTGTTTGCAAACGTGGAAGCCCCTGAGGCTTTTATGGGAGTGAGGAACAAAACTGCCAAGCTGTCCTGATCCAGCGCAGCACAGTGGTGCGCACAGGGCCGCTGCAAACCAAATAACAGACAAAATCTCTTCCTGCCAGAGACAAGCAGCTAAACATTTGGTGACACCATATCGCTCTGGCAGAACAGGGTGAGGATAAGCCACATGAAAGCTAACTTGTCTACACTGGAAAATCAGCTGGAGCAAGTATTGTGAAACTCTGCCACCTGCCACTCTGCAGCGGCTCTCACTTGGCCACTCTGTTGCTGAGCAGCAGTAGCTTTAGCTCAGAGCAATTCAAAGACAAATCATCATCTCCAGGCGGCTGGTCTTCTGCTTTGTACCCACGACCATGTCACAGAGTGATTCTGGGCTGGTCACTGTCCTTTGGCAGACAAAGGCCCAGTACTTGGACAAAGTCTGCCATTCTAAAGCAAGATAATTATACCCAACATCTTTAGCAACAAAACAATTAATTCCTAATTCCTAAAGCTCTTACACAAATAAGATGGAGATAAGAAAGAGAACAAATCCTTTGCAAATGCAGCAGAGTGTAGATTGTCTGCATACGCCTCACTTAATTGCCTATTCAAAAGGAACAAAGCTTCTTTCACACTGTGACTCCAAAAATTAATTAGTCTCAGTTCTCATTAAATAATGATCCAGTTCAGCTCTAATTAAATTAGGCAATCAGATGTAGTCTAGCCATTGAAGGTAACTAGCTCCTTTTCCCTGCATCTCTCCCAGGCTTAAGCAGAGGCAGGGGTGCTGGCAGCATCCTGCAGCCCCGGCGGCCCTGCCACTGAGCATGCAGCATGACCAGGATGCCCACCGGTGCTGGGAGAAGTCGGCAGACAGGAAACCTGCTGGACTTCAGGTCTTCTGTTGCAAGAACTAATGCCTTAGGGAGGACTGTCTTCTCTGCAGCAGGACTACGTGAATTCAGAGTTGTATTTCAGCATGATCTGCTTTTTGTCACTGCTGTGTTCAGCCCCAGGTTCTCCACATGTCCCTGCAAACTCCCTTTCTCTGGCAGCCAGAGGACACTCAACCTGGCTCAGTCTTTGTGCTCTTCGGGGTTTCCCAATGGCAAGCAAAAACCCCATGTTCTGGGCTTCGGCTAGAGGAAGTGGATGTTCTGCCCAGTCAGATACAGCTTCCCTAAATAAAAGGAAGGGGAAGAATTTTATTACATCACACTATCATCACTGATGCTAGCTCAGAAAATCTGCTCTGTAGGAGCTCGACACAGCCTTCAGCATGGGTTGCCTTCTGCATGGCCGCTTGAGGACGGTGGGATCTCATTCACTGCGCTATCTTACTTGCTGAGCTGGTGTCTTGTGAGTTTCATTATCCTGTAGCTGAAACAGGACAATTCACCACCCACATTTTCTGCTCTTCTGTCTAACCCTGAACAGAAGCTTGAGGGAGAAGGACCAAGCACACCCCTGCTTTAAGGGAGTGGGTTACCGCACACCAGGCTCACCAGGTCCCTGTATTCAGCACTTCACGAGGCTGCAATTTTTCCAGCTCTGGAGACCTCAAAGCCAGAGATGCTAATATTGCGTTTAGTGGCCTAGACACTTGTCTTTCATTAGGTACCCAATTTTAAACTGGAAGAAGCTTTTTGTACCCACAGCTTCCTCAGGTAACGAGTTACACGCTGTGACTGGTCAATCTGCCAAGAGTAGCAACTCAGATCAGGGGAAAAGAACATGCATATCTGCGTGTTTCACTGTCTCCTTTGGGTTGCTCTGCACTTGGCAGCCACCGGTCTAGTTTTACACTCCAGCTCCTGAGACCAAATGAGCATGGAGGCTCTAGATAACTTTCTCTATGCCGCTCACTAGCTAGCTGACTCCTAACATACTTTTCCTCTCTTTCATGTTTTTGAGGCTGGAGTCATCACCTGATTAGCTGTTTCTTCTATGGAAAGAGCTTCATGTCTTCACTCATCCATTGATTCTTTTGCAGTTTGAATGGATTACCAGAGACTCAAACAGTCCCCCCAGAAAATCACTGGGAAACACAAAGCGCAAGTAACTTTTTCTATTGTAACATTTTACAAATCCCAAGAGAAGGAAAAGATATAGAGGCAGGGAGATTATAACTGTTTATAGATCAGCAGTGTCAAATCACAGATAAGCACTTCAGAGAGTTTGCATAATAATCTCTGTGTCAACGTGCTGCCAATAAAACATGACTGAATAGTAACCTTGTAAAATCAAGTCCAACTGTCCAGCAAATAACTACATCAACTTTCACAGACAGCATCACTGTTCAGTCTAATTTGAAATGTCACCTTTGCAAATGAGCTCATGCCGATCTCCCTGGCACACTTACACATTTAGTTCTCCAAGGCAGCCATTAGGTGCCAAACACTGTTCTCATTCACTCAATAAATGTTTGCTCTAGAAGAAAGGCAAATGAACCTGCTGCCTCCTCCGCCACTTATTTCCCAGGCAAGTACTGCAGCAGCAAACCCCAACAAACCTCCATGCTCTGATCTGTGGAAACTTGTAGTGTTCCAACAAGTTAAAATTACCCTGAACTCCCTGCAATCCGAGAGCTCCCAAAGTGCCCCCACATTAAGGAGATTACACAAAAATGTGAAATGCTCGAGTCATTTAAAATTGCCATGTGATCAGCACAGAGTAAATGGACATTACTGGACTGCTTTGAATGGTTCTGTAAAGCCTTGTAGCTTGGGATTCAAGCAACACTACAGATGTACGCACGTCCCTTAAGAGGTATCAGATAGAGATGGGAAGGGGCAAAGAATAGCTGTAGTAGGGAGAAACTCCTTGGCTCAGGTAAGGTCTGTATGCCAATCCCATCCACATGCTGCAATTCTTCTTACTTGAGAAGACCTTCTGGGAATCAGTGAATGGAAGCCATTCTGTATAAGATATATATGTAGTGGTGCTAGTTAGCAATGTGAGAACATGGGGAACAGGACAGGAAATGTAAGCCACTGAAGAGAGACAGACCTGCAAGAACTGAACCATTTTCTCAAACACAAGTAATGAAGTAAGTGTTCCCACTTGCATCCCTATAGCACATGTACAGAAAACTCCAGAGAGCTGTTAAGATGCCTTTCTTCAGTCTGGTTCACTGTAACAGTGTCTGGACGCTGTGTTCCCATCTCTCCTTACAAAGGTTTCAGCAGAAGGTAGTACTGTCTTTGCAAGAAAGCTTTTAAGAAGATTTTGGTTGTGTGCTTTTCCTCCTAACCATCTACAACATCCATACTCTCCTTGCCATTGGAAGAGGTGAGCTGGCTGACATATACTCAGAAAAATCAATTCCTATGAATTTTATGCTGCCTAATGGCCAGGTACATAGCAAAAAAGTGCCCAGTGCTCGTTCAAGGGAAGGCTGCAAGAAGTGGTCCAGTTTTTACCAGATTTAGGAGAACCTTAATGAGAACATTCATATAACTAGGATATAGGAGAAGTACCAATGGAGGACACTATTTTATCAGACAGTGGGGAATCCATTCCTCCATCAGGCGACCTGTGCTGTGAGTTTATAATACTTATTGTTACATTGCAGCCTCAATACAATTCAATAGGGGAAAGAAAGTCCTTGCAAAACAAAACAGAAAAAACAAACCTTGCATTAACCACCACACAAAGCCCTAGGAAATCTGACTTCACTGTCTGCCAGTCACAGAACCCACTTACCTGTTGTTAGAATCAAAAAAATTCATGATCCATCCTAGCAGGGAAGGAAGAGAGCCTGGGAATGGACCCATTTTACAAGCTTTTGTATCCCACTTGCGTGAGAGGGAAATGGTGCCGGTGGTTTGCTGCAGAAGGAAACAACTCTGGGCTCGTACCCCAGATCCCATGCTGCAAGGAAAGAGCAGACCTGGTGATGCACACAACATATGTGCAGATGCAGGGGAAGTCCTGCAAAACCCAAGTCACACAAGGTGATTTTTAGCTGCTCTGCAGGTCTGATTGCAACCCACATCACTGCAATGAAACTACCTACCAGAGCTGGGCTTTTGGAGGGACACAGGTCTGAGTAGGAACATCACACTGTGCTCCAGGGAATGCCCACAAAGATGTGCACCAGGGACACCCAACCTTTTGCTGAAAAAAGTCATCATATTTTAAGATGCAAGATTAGTTGCTTTGGACATGTAAATTTGGATGAGCTACAGGATGGGTGTGTTATTTCGGATGTCAAGTACTTTTTTAAGTTACTGTCATTTCTTAGGGATGCATTAAGGAAAGAGGAGGCTGGGGAAGGAGAAGACTGAACTCCCCAGATGAAGTATAAATACATTTTCTCAAGCTCAGAGTGGGTTGGGGGGAGCATGGCTCTGTACCGAAGACTCCTATTTAATTGCGGTGAGAGATACACAGTGGACTATTGTCTTGTCCAAGGAATCGGAGAAAGACCACATTGCCAAGCAAATCAGCACATAGCAGAAGTCTTTTCCCCTAAAAGCAGCTCTTTATGCAAATCCAAAGCCTTTTCAAAGCCAGTGAAAGAGGCACCCAGGGCTCACATTTATGCAGCAATGACGAGTTGCAAGAGAAGGATTTGACGTCTTACATTGTACATATGAGGATTTCAAGGGCTTTTGACTTCATCTAATCAAAAGCCGTTTTCACCACAACACTCAAAGACTTTGAGTGAAATCAAGATAATTTGCCAAATTTTCTCTAGGTAAAATATTGCTCCTTGTGTGCCAAGTTGTCTAAAAAGAAAGAGTAACAAGTTTTAGAATTTTTCTCTGCTATTAGCCAGAAACAAGAGTTAAACCACTGAGGCTTCAGTTTTCCACAAAAATTCAGTTCAATTAGAAAGAAAAGAAATGCATAGGAAATCTTACAGGGTGTCCGAAAACAGGGACAGATGATACAAAAGCTAAGACAACTCGAGCCAAATCAGGGTCCTGTCGTCTTTTAGAGTAAGTAATGTCTCCGTGATTGAGGTGTGGATTTTGCAGAAGTTCAGTCTGAGCTGCAGACCTCACAGAGTTCCCACACAGTAGAAACAAAAGCAAGAATCTTTCACGCTGTTTGTGAACATTCTGCCTCGCCCAGTTCTTAACAGGAAGCTTCACATTAACAATAAGAGAAGCAAGATGAATGAACACTTACACACTCCGCAAACCCATTCACTTTTAATGGTTTTATGATATAAACCATAGTAGTCACACAAGTGTTTCAGGGAACTCACATTCTGTACGTTCAAAATGAACCAAAACAGTTCTGTGGCATATCTTGTCCCTGCACTAACTTGCAGACAATCTTGAGCTGATGCTCTGGTTGTTATTACAAACAGCATGCACACGCACTGCGAAAACTCAAGAACAGATCTGCATCCCATAGCCCCCCTTTTCACATAGCTTGTGTCAGGTATTGATAGAAAGGGGGCGGGGGGGAAGTAATCAGTCTTCTGTTTTGTAGAGATGAATGCAAAGTCATATATGATATGCTGTGACTAGCCCCCAAAAGCAACCCTACACTGAGGAGCTTGTAGGAATTTCCCACTGACCACCTGCTCTTGAAACTGCAGGGGGAAATCCCACATGCTCTGGGATGAAGGGAGTTCAGTTAAAAACAGCCCTTAACAATTACAGCTGCAGGTTATTTTTAAATGAATTCAGATGATGAATGTGAAATAGATGATTTCAAGTGAGATAAGCAGGGAGATTCTTACCCTTGTCAAGAAGCGTAGGGAGCACGCACTTTCCTCAGCCAGCCTAGAGAGGAACTTTTTAATCACTGAAACAGAAATTATGAGTCCAAGCTATCAAGGTCTTCAGTGCTCACAACAGCCCCAGGGTGAACCAGAAGGAGGTGCTGGTTCTTGTCTCTGGACAGACCTGGAGGGCCCTGAGGAACTTCATCCTTCAATGACGGACTGCAGAGCTGGTGCGCAGCTTTTCCTGTCACATCAACGCTGTGGCTGTCCTCAGCCCTGGGGAAGGGAGAGGGGATGTTCTCACTCTTACTGTGCTGCAGTTCAACGCTGGCTACAGACTCCTCACACAACCTCAGATGCACTCGTGAAACTGTCTGGGCAATAGTTTCCCCAACAGAGAGACAGGGACAAGATTTCCTTTCTCCCACTCTTCATCTTGTCCATCGAGACAATAAGTCCTTTTACATGTAAGACATGCTGTGAAACAATAAGGCAGCCAGGGCTTTTGGTAATGTATGGGTATGAGTAACTTAACCATGGCTTTGGTCCTGCAGTACCGCCAGCTACTTTTGACTTATCACTGTGCATTTGCGTGGGTAATTGGATGTGGGAACAGAAGCTTTGTAGGCACAATGGATGCCCCCTTAGAACTGACAGAGAATAAGAACAGGTCTGGTAAGTTTGGGGTATTTTCAACAGAAGCTGACAAAAATATTCATTAATCTAGAGACACTGTATGTCAGGCTGAACACTATCAGAGCGATAAGGACACGTAGCTACCAAGACGGATACCTCCCCACACCACAACATCGTTTATGCAGATTCTGAGCTCATTTTATCCATGCACATGATAGAAGTGTAAATAAGACAAAAAGTCTTTTCTAGGCTGTTGTTACATGGAAATACAAGTAAATTCACTCCAGCGGAACATGATCAACACTCACCTCCAAAGTAAAGAAAAGAGCACACATGCAGCTCCTTCTTTTCCCTCAACCCCAAAACTTTGTAGGACTTTATTTCCATAAGAAAAAGTGAACTGCAAATCCATGTGCACAGAAGGGGATGAGCAAAGCTGGGAAAAAAAAAAATCCTGCCTGAAAGTGTACAGTGTGTTTCACAAGATAATTGCAGAACAAATGGAAAACAGAGCAGAGCCAAATAAACACAGACAGCCTGCGCTATATTCTCATAATCATCTCAAGAGTATTTTAAGGCAAAGGGAAATGGAGTAGATAGATTTCTACTGAGCCATTTCCTGGTATCTCAAAGAAAACTAAAAATAAAAATTAGAGTAGGAGCACTACTGAGTAGGTACAGGTCTCTTGTACACTGTGCACGTTCAGCGTCAACTCCTGTATGCTCGGAGCACGGCATAGCTCAGCACAAGATGGAACCAACCTATTTCTTAAATACACTCCACAGCTGCCACATGGCAAAAAAACCCAATCCAGTTATGACTCAGTTAGGTGGGATTTGGACTGGCAAGCACCCAGCAAACACTTTCACAAATCTTCATTGCAATCTGCCCCAACATTCTCTCTGTGCAAAGAGATCCAAGTTAGGTGGATAAGTTTTATAAAATCATGCTAAGAGGAGGAAAGGAAATTCAACAGTTACCTACCACAATTTAAATGCAAAGTAAATTTCAGGAAGCCACCTTTCAAAGAACCAGAGGAAGAGACAACCAGAAATAGTGCATTTCATGGACTGTGTGTCCCCCCCACCAACCCAGCTCATCTGTTGGGCAGGTGAACCACACTGGCTCAGCCCTGGGCTCCAAGCAGCTGATCACCATTAGTTTTCCAAGACCCTTTTAGAAGTAGCAGGCACTGCACTTCTACCTGGAATGAAGTCTGATTTGTTAACTAGCTATTGAAATTAGTAACCCTCAGTTGAGTCAACAGTTAGGCAGTTGCTTATATTGCCTTACAAGGAAGAAAATATTGACACTCTTATACTGTCAACAGATCTAGAAGTAGGCAAATATAGACAGAGATAGAGTATTCAGATAACCTGCCAACCTCTGCCAGTCGCAAGCAAAAATATAAACAGAAGGCATTCTGCTTTATGAAGATTTGCAATGAGACAGCAGCTGCATGAGGAGCCCTGGAAGCATCTTCTGAGCTGAGTTTAAAGCCAGATGATGTTATTTTACTGTCTCATGGATTTTTCTGCTCAGAAGAGCTGCTGATATTACAGGCTTGAGCAACTGTAAAACAGTGCCTCTATCCCCTTTGGCAGAGGCAACAGGAGTTCACAGATTCAGCTGCAGTTGCCAGATAACCCATTAGAACAGGAACAGTCTGGATTTTGAGCCACTTTAAACCAAAATCCCTAATTTGATTTAAAACAAATCTTGACATTGTCCTGTTCATTGTGTTTTACTAACAAAACGGAGACAGGTATCTTCAGTTTAGAGCCCATCCCAGATTTCAGGGATATAGTACATACCCCTGCTCTTCGTCACTCACCATTTTCACCTGAGGCTGATAAACATCAGAAGATGCTGGGCCAGCAAACGCCTTGAATTATCCTGCCTGAAGCTTATTCTCTCTTCTATGCCTTCTCTCATTGCTCTGTCTGCTGTAACTCTTACTTCCACATATATCCTAGAAGTCCTCCTTCAGCTACGTCCCCAGAGGGTCCTTTCCTTGAGCATAGCTCTTTATGTACCGCTGGGCCATCCTGTGCTCCCCATATCACACAACCTGGGAAGCACTGAGCTTTAACAAGTAGCTTCTGTTGAAATACCTCTTAGAAGGTCTTTTCCTAAAAGGCCAAATGTCCTTTTACAAAATCAGTCTAATTATTCTTCCTCCTAGAGCAGCTGGGACAAGGGCTTAGTGAGCAGCTGGTAACCCTTTCAGCAACAGGTTATGGCTAATACAACTGCAAGTGGTAGGGCTCCTTTGTTGTGCAAAGACCTATTCTTTACAGAGGTATAACTGCCAAGGTTGCCTTAACGGCAGAAAGAAACCCCTCCATCTCTACACTCAACCCCTTGCTCTATTTTTTTCCAGAGTCATCTCAGAGGAAGGCTATTCAACCCCTTTCCTCAAGAAAACCACACAGACTCTCCAACAATGACAAGTGGCTGCTTAGGCTAACCACATGCAACCCCACAGCCCCTATTTTCTAACACACTTTTGGCAAAGCCAAAGGGACACATTGGTTTGTAGTCCTGTGGGGAGTAAATCTCTAGTGGAGGCCTGAAGCCCACACCAGTCTGGCATTAGCATGCATGGAGTAAATATTGGCTGATGTTCAAATAATTAACCTCAAGGGAGGGTGGAGGTGCAGATGTGCAGGAGATATCAGCCATATTTTTCACAATATCTGTGAAGGTTCAGCTCTGAGGACAGTCATGATCCAGGCTTAGGTTTATGAGGTGGAAGAAGACAAAATTTAGGCTCAGTCCATCAAGAAATGGGCAAAAGTTCAGTCTGAGCTGCAATTTCTTCTACCAGAACCAGTTTGCCCAACCCTGGAGATGCTACTCAAGATACTAGATTTGCTGAGGTTCCCATCTGACATCTTTCAGGGAGGGCAGAAGGGCTCAGAGAACTCCAGCTCCACCTTGGCTTATAAACCTGCCAAACATGTTTCTTGGCAAGGTAGCAGATTTGTTTCCCCAAAGGCATGGCGGCTTTGCTTTGTCTTTTACCAGGTTCTAGCCCTGTGATGCTAGCAGTTGTCACTGGGAGACAATCCTAAACCAAGAAAGCAAAGCAGAAAAAAAGAGTAAAGAAATAAGAAACAACAAAAATATTAAGACCACAACTACACACAAAAAGGACATGTTGTTGAGCAGACAAAAGCCAAGATGGATGAAAAAATGACTCATTTTCAAAAGTTTTTTGCTTGTTTCAAAGTAAAAACAACTGGTGGGATAAGTAATTCCCATTGTGTTTAGTTACTCTCTGTGGTTTTTACTAGTAGCCACAATTGCCTGTGTTGACTTAAGTATTATTTAGAAGGTATAAGGAGTGAGTTGTAGAAAAGTCAACCAGGGATATGACAAACTGCAGGAAAAATCTTGGAAGTTTTGCTGATCTTCACTGTGCCTGACTCTCACCACCACTGGCCTCTTTCTATCTCTTCCCCCCTTCTGCCCTTGATAAGAGAGTTTTGTCATTTCCCCCTCTTCTGCTTTACAGGCTGAGAGTACTTCTGCAGCAATACATCCAACACCAGCAGTGACATGCATTCTTTCAACAACGAAAAGGAAAAAACCTGCACGTCATTTGAAAAAATATTGGAAATGGAAGAGAAAGAACATGAATTGATTATGTAGGAGGAGACCTAGAGCCCTTCAGGCTGCAATGAGACTGTCGTCTCCCCCAAAACACAACAGATACAGAGATGTGTCAGTGCAATAGGTGCAGAGGTGCCCAAGCAGGGTCTGCACATGGCAGCCTTGGGTTGCCAGGATCAATGAGGGCAGCACAGATACTTCTGTGCTGATGACACAGAACCACCTTGAGTCTGGAAATGACCTGGCCCCATCTCCAGGCACCGCAGTGCAAACCCAGTCACTTTGCTTCTGGATAGGAGTAACATGCTGAAATGGCACTTTTCTAGCCTGCGCTTATTTACCGGCTCATATCTCCAGTTGACAGATCTCCATTTTATGCTCTGCCATGGCAAAACCACCTGATCCCTCCCTCCTCTCTCTTTCTATTGCCTGTCTTGGCTCAAATTTAATTTGAATTGACATTTCTAAGCAAATCAAAAATTTTCATTTTAAACCAGATTTTGAAAACTGCTTCAGAATACTTAATACCTGTGGATACAGAAAAAATGTTTCATTTCAATGAAATATATTACAGAAATTTTATTCAATATTTCCAGGTCAATGTACTGTGCTTGGTTGCAGAAAATCCTCTCATTATTTCCTGAATATCTTGACACTGTTTCTCCCTCTTAGGATGAATGTAAACACATCGTAGAGTTTCACAAGGGACAGAAATGTTCTTTCCTCTCCAGTTCTGCTCTGTTAGCCACCGAATAGGTTGGCTGCATATTGGGGCCTGGAACTGACTGCTGGAAAAGCAGACTCCTTTGTTAAAAGGTGCTTCTCATTAAAAATAGCAACAAGGCAAAATGGGGTGAGACCAGAGGAATCCAGTCAATGCCCTATATAAACAAATGCTCTCAACCTGACTATTAGAACAACACAGGCTTGCAGAGTTTGTAGGAACCTTTTCTGGCTTTGATTAGCACAAGCTGCCCCAGCTGCTTCTCTTGACTCACCTACTAAGATATTGATTTTAGTCTCAAATCAGGGCAGAAATGAAATACAGGCAGTGTGATTCATGTGCCTCTCACTTCAACCCACCCCCATCTTGGAAAACGAATTGTCAGTTGCTTTGAAGTTATATTTCTCTCAGGTTAACTTTCATAGGAATTGCAACCTGCTTGCTGAGTTGTTTCGGCATGAACTATTTTATTACTGCAGCAATCTCATTGCAGAATGCAGTAGGGTGGTGACAAGAAGAGCATTCCTGCAGCAGGGCCATGCGGTTCTTGTGCATTCAACTAACTTAGATTTATTTTATACACACGCAGCAACTCTGCTGGCACACAAGAAGAATCAGAATAGGGCCCCAAACTGTGGCAAGCTGTTGGCATATGCAGCCTTTTCTACTGTAGGAAGGTTGACTCTGGATGTCTGAAGTCAAGACTAAAGGCACTGCAAACTTGAAAAACCTCAGAGTGATCCTTACTTTGTGTAAGAACTGTAGCTAATCTCGTTTATCGTCAATTAAAACAAATAAGAGAAACAGAGGTCCAGCTCCAAAGCCAAGGAAATCTGGACTAGCTAAACACAGCGACTTCATTTTCTATGCATCTTGCTGTGCCCATACTGATTCTCTCTTAGGCTGCCTTGGCAAGACTTCTCCAAGCCCAATTTTAAGTATGTCCTTCACTATTCTCTTTTTCTAAAGCGAGATATCCTGCCTCAGGCTACCAGCCTCTTTGATTTGTGCTGGTCCCTCATCAGAATCTAGTGAACTGTCATCACATTACTTGGCTCCCTCAAGCCAGCCCTTGGTATTAGAAAACCTGGACTTTTTGAAATTGCGTATGAAATTTTCATTGGCTCAGCCATTCTTAAGCCATGATTAATAATCAAAATAATAAAATGTAAAAAGAAAGGTTAATTACACCCATGCTGGTAACTAAAGTGAATAGATCTCTTGCATACAAAACAAATCCCTGTACATTGACTTCCTCTGAGTCACGCCCCAATACACCCACGCCTCGCCTCACTAAGGTATTTCTCATGTCATCGTAGCCTAAAGCAAACACCTACACTCTCTCGGAGCCTGCAGAAGAAAGAACCCAACCTTGCAGCATTGGAATCAAAGGTGCAAACGCCACCATCTTCCCCAGGATGTCCTGCAATTAGCAGGCGATAACATAGAGATGGTGGCTTGGCCTGAGGTCATTTTTCTCAAGGGAAAGGGTGTGTGATGGCTTCTGATGTAGCAATAAGCTCCAGACACTGGGCCAGGTGCAACAAAGGAGGACCCAGCTCCTCCGGCCTCATTCAGTGTGGCTCCTTTGAGGGCCATAATCTGGACAGAGTGAAATGAGGCTCTTACACAATGTGCCTAACTTCAGACTGGGGCTTGCAGAGATGCTTGGAAAAATATGTATAGCTCTGCATTCAAAATCAGGGAAAGAGATAGAGAGATTTAGAAATATCAGAGAAGACAGATGCAGTGATAAGAGAGGAACAAGGGAGAAGAAAAAAAGAACAAAAAATGATGAAGATTGAAAAGTTGGAAACGCTTTCAAGAACATAGTATCTTGCTCCTTTCTGCTCTGTTTTGTTGGGATTGCATTTGTGAGCACATCCCCATCTAATAGCTCCAGTTTTCTGCTACAAAGCAACCCTGGGCTAGCAGTTTTGCAGGGTCCCGCTGCATGGACAGGGTGTTTTACAGATAAATGCTCTTTGTGCAATGACCTTCCACAAAGCATCCTTGCATCAGCTCTAGCTCCTGAAGAGTGGTGTTTCCCACCAGATACAGAAAATTTAATAACTATTCTTCCTCTTGGGTTGAGAAGAAAGGTAAGGTCATATTGTGGTCATGAAGTGCCCTTAGCTTGCTGTGAACCAGTTTGAAAGCCTCAGTAAATCTCAGCCACCACAGAGTGAGCTCAGGTGCCTCTGGGCCGCAGCTGGTTCTCCTCACCTCTGTGTCTTGCAGCCTCAGCTCCCTGGCAAGCCTCCTGCCTGCTGTGGTTGTCCGACAGCAAACACTGCAACGCGGCCAGACATCAGTTCCCAAAGCTGACAGCAGAAGCCGTGGCCTGGCCTGCCACCTTTACACTGTTACCATGCAAAACATCATGCTGGAATGTTGCGTGATAACAATCCCATGCCTGCTGCAGCTTCACCAAGAAAGTCTATACATCCCAAACTCAAGTCCCTGCACTGGTCATGTCTTCCAAATACCTGCTGGAGACAAAGCAGGGGACACTGTGGCTGTGTTCTCTCTGGGACCACCAGGCTTGCTGAGGAGGGCTTTAGTGGGTCAAGTGCCCACCACCACCTCTGAGTGGCTGCAAACCCTTCAGCCAGGGCTGGAGACAACCCTCAGTTCTGACTTCTGTCATACATGTGCTGTGGGTTGGATGGTGCTTGTCCTGGGCTATTTTGGGCAGCTCAATCATAATTTATTCAGGGCAAGACTCTTGTAACATCCAAGCCTGAAGCAACACCTTTCACGCCAGCAGGATTAGCAGTATAAGCAACTCCCAGAACAGGGGCATTAGATGTAGAAAGGACACCGAGTGACTGGTCTTCATGGCCAATGTATTATCTGCAAAATTTTCCAGCTTCAGAAGTTAGAAACAAAGAGTGAGTGAAGCAACATTTTCTTGATACGTACTGCCTTCTCACAGCTGTGACCATCAAAGCAAAGGCTGGGGCCACTGAGCTGGATTTTCAGCAGTTATGCCCTTGAGACAGACGAGGAGTTCGGAGGACCCTCACCTCCTTCCCAGCTCACACAGACATCTACCATATCCCTGAATTTACGATGGCTGAAAATCCCAGGAGACTGAGAGAGGTGATGTGGGGAGAAATTGCATCCATGTCAGTAACTGTGGGCTGAAGTGCTTCTGTACCCATTCATGCCAGCAGTGTCCCTACTTTTCCTAATGGTATAGAAAAGGAATATAATCAGCAGCATGCAGCATGCTGATGTGTTTCAAAATCATTGCTGGAACACGAACACCCAGCCAAGCAAACAGAGCAGAGCATGCTGCAACAAAGATCTGCCCAGTCTACAAATAAGAGCTCTCCAGATTTCAGCATTAGTAACCTGCAGTGAAGAATTTAGCCTATGGAGCTGTCCGGTCTACGCCAGGCAGACACACATCAGGGCTTCTCTGCAGCAACCAAACAGACAGAGACCCATGAACAGGTGATAGTGATGGCACAGTTGGATAGTCCCGAAATACCAGTTTCCCCATAAATACGCAAATCAATTAAAGGTTACGAAATGCAGTAATTTTCTATGGGTGTAGCTACATGCTTCTGAATTTAATGAGCAAGTAAATGAAGTTGGGAGAGAGCAAGCAGAAACACACTTTGGACTTCTACCATTTTGTTCCTCAAAACCTACAAAACTTCACAAGTCTTAGATCATAACTGTTGACTCCTACAGGACCTTCCAGCTTGTGTCATCCTGCAAACAGTCACTCCTGCCCGCCATCCCCCTGGGCCTGATGACTCCTGGGATGAGAGAGAAGTAGAACTGCCTGTCAGGCACAGAAAGTCAAGCACTTAGACGGAATATAGTCCAACCATTTTTACAGATGGTTTGGGGAAAAGAAAATGGCTAGAATAAATGTCAATAAGCAAAGACCTGCAGAGAGCATTAGGACTGGAAATGGACTAACTCAAATATTACCCCCTTTTCTGCCCTTTGAAAAAAGTTTTATCATCTTTCCTTTTCCAAAGCCAGGTAAGAAATCTTAAGCATCCAGAGAGGTTTTGCATCTCCTGCAGGAGGATGTTCTTATCCCTACAAAGGACAGGCATCTGTGTATGCTCCTCTCTCTCAAAGGGCAGAACAGTTTCCTAAACGAACTTCAAGTGAACCCTTCATAGTGCCCAAACTTTGCGTCTTAGCTTATGACCTGACCTCTTGGCTATCCTGCCTTTAAAACTAAACAAGTTTTTGGTGCTTTGGTTCACACATGCCTAGGAGCCTTTTGGCTTGTTTGCCTTGCTTACTTCACACAGTGAAAATTTCTGCTAATTCAAAGCCATGGCAGAGAACTTTGCCCTCATTTCATTCTCTGCTGTACTTTTTTGGGGGTCATCCTTTGCAGCAGCCCGTTTTTTATGAAAAGGGGATACGGTGAGTCATTCCACTAGCTTCCCAAGGCCCGGAGAACAATGAGAACTAGCCCATGCATAGGCAATAATGGGCTTTCTGAATCATTCTGCAACAATTATTTGGCATTGCACTTGGGAGATGAGATACACCTCCAGATTTCTCCACTCCCCAAAACAGAAGATACTGCCACTTAGGCACATTTAGTAATAGAAAAAATAGGTACAGAGTTGCTGTTCCATGAGACCTGATCACAGAATTTTCTTGTCTTAGCTTTTGGTACCTAGTTCCATACTTGGTTGCAATTTCCTGCTTGCAGACCCACTCTGGGCCACATTTATCGTGCTTTGTGCCTTAGTCTTAAATGCTCCAGCCACGGTCAAGGGCTTGGTCGCAGACTCAAGAACTGATGCTCTTAGGCATGACCAGAGATCTGGCATTCCTTCCAGGAGAGGGCAGCAGCCCTTACTCAGCCCAAGGCCCAGAACTGTTAAAATCACTGTTTTCCAGTAGCCAGCAATTTTGAAGGTCAAAATAAGAGATTTCTGCTGTGCTGGGATGTAGACAGAAGCAAGCTGCTTCTACTGAACAGCAGATATGGAAAGCAACACCTTGCTTCTGGTTGAAATGTTTTGGCTAACCAGCAAGAGATTGCTTAAAAGAATACAAAAATTCAAACTCTACAGTAGAAACTAAAGTGAGAAGAATATTGTTGGGTTAACTGTTCTTTTAGCCAACTGGTCCAACTTTAAACCACTTATTTATACCTACTCCAAGCTTATTAACTTTACAGATTTAAAAATAAACAAATAAAAGACTTCAGTAAAATAGAATGTCACAAATCAAAGAATCTACAATTTTTCATTAAAAAACATGGTCAAACTGACTTCTCAACCGTTAAAAATAGATCTGACTTCCAGCACTACTATATGTGAACAGGGTGTTTGTCTAACAGATACATCAGTAGGATCAATAAGACAGTATTCATGTCCTGGAATAATTTGTTTCACTTCAGTTACAGAAGGGAGATTGTGAGTGTAATTGTTATCACAAGACCAGTCTCCACTAACATTGTGGTCTCTCAAACCAGATCTCAGCTTTGTGCATTGGACTCCTCCTGAGGTCAATTTACTGCTGCACAAACATCCATCCTCCATGTAATGCGGCAAGAGGAATTCATTTTACTTCTAATAAAGAACCACTCTACAATGCTTATTTTAAATTTGCATTACACAGAAACTTTAAAAAGAAGGTGTCGTTAGGCCAGAGGAGCCAGCTCTGCAGCATGCTTCTTAGGTAATAATATCTTTCACATTCTGTAACTTCTGAAATATAGGTATGACATAAACCCTATGGAGGCTCATATCACCAAGATACTGCTAACTTGAGCCCTGCAGCCCTTCTCATTGGGTGCAGAAGGAAAACACTGCAGCCAATCACCCTCCCATAGTAAGCAAAGATGCTTGGATACTGCATTCTGGAGTCACGTCCTGCCTGCAGCGGTAACCCTAGAAAGACTATCTTTTCAGTTCGGTCATTAGATAATTTACAAAAATATCCCATGCTGTGATCCCAGTGCAGAGGGCACACAAGAGCACAGGTGGAGCTCTGCCTCGCCTCAGGAGGATGCTAAGTTAAAACAGAAGTGCAGGTCGGTGCTCCCAAGAGCAGTACGACAGCATTTGGCTTTCTGAACAGGGGTCGTGGTGTTCAGGAGAATATTTATTGTCACACTGCGAGACCCGAGCTCACTTTCCTGCTTTGAGACAGGCTTCCTTTCAAACCAGGGGCATGTACATCAGTTTTATGATAGAGTGAAACGTTTTGAGGAAAAATACCTTCAAGATAGATTTTTCAGCTACTGTGGTGACACAACCACACTAGGATGCCAGGAAATTAGATGGTCTACTTCCCATCCTCCTCCCACACTGGTCAGGACGTGAGGCTCTGGTGCGTGATGAAGTTGCTGTTGCCTAATGAGCTATTGCACATCATCTGACATGGTGCAAGTGATTATGTCCTGGTCTTTGCCTGCAGCAAATGAAACTTGGCTCTCTTTTCTCACATGTTAAATGTAATTTGCTGCAAAGTAGGTGTCCGTGTGTGCACTGTTACCATATGGAAATGAATATTGTTGAGCTGCTGTAATGCAAACAGTGTCTGTGCCCTTCCTGGCACAAAGAAAGGCAGGCTTGACCTCACAGTACACGTAAGCACATGCTGGATGACATACAAGATGGCCAACTGAAGTCAATAAAATTGCTTTCATGGCCACTTGCTTTGCTGAAGCTGGGTCCCTATGTCAAGGGCACGAACATGAAAGGTGCAGGCACCTGCATTTCACTGGGCCAGGTAAGCTTTGTGAGAAATACCACCTGGCAAACAATTCACTGTGAGGCACAAACCTTACTGACCGTGTAGTTTGTAAATAACTTAAAATTCTGGAAGTAGCATAGCTTAGTCTTGCATTTCTCTTTTCTTTCTCTTCTTCCTTTTTATCTTACGTAAAGAGGTGAACTGGCTGTAAAACTTTTCTTTTATTCCTGTGGAGCTGCATTTGACACAGTAAGCATGAAATCAATCTCTTGAATGAAAACTGTAAAACTGTGTGCCTTGTAAAACAGAATGAATTTGATCAAAAAAATAGTGAACACTGTAGTAAAAATCAAGCTTGAAAAGAGCAAAGATCACTTGCATGACTTGTGGAAGGAAAGGTCCTGAAAATCTTAAATGCAATCAGCTAGACATCTCCTGAAACTGCTGGAATATTGAGAATCTTTTTAAGGTAGACGTGTCTGTCTCACTGCATCTCAATCACAAGGTTGTGTACCTAATGTCTAAAATTCAGCACTGGGAGCCAGGCTCATGGGTCATCGTTAATCCTAGCTGAGCCAATCCTTCATGACCTTGATCAAAGAAATGCAATCCTGCAAAGCATAGGCAAGACTACATGGAAAACTGGATGCATAAAGCAAGACAGAAGACCAAGTTGCAATTCCCCAAAGGCATTAAACTCACAAACTCTTAGCTTTTTGTTTGTAAAATATTCTAGCTATTGAGAACAATACGGACTAGGTAGTATCTCAGAATTGGGCTGTCTTCCAGACTCCATCTCACCTCTTCTAAGAGTCTGACTGACAAACCCCTGCTATTGCAGAACAAAAAATTTTTTGAAGGCTGGTGTCCCTGGGTGCTCCTATGAGACCTTAGGTGCTTAAATACCTGCAGCTGTGGTCTTGAATGAGCACTAAATTCACAGAACAATTTTGCTTTAGGTGCATTCACTTCATGCACAATGGAGAATGTCTGTCCTTACCAATAAAACCCAACAAAAAAACAGAGGGAGCGAAGAAGGGGTTCTCTTCATTTGGGAAAGTCCTCAGAGAAAGATAAGGAAGGTCACAAACACGCTTCAGCAAGGCACGCTCACCCTGAATGTGTTTGTGTGGGCATCATGAAGTGTTGTGGGCTTCAGCTAGCTGGGGAGCAGAAGCTGTGGTCTTCAGGCAGGCGACCCATGAAACACTCCTTGCAGCAGCTGATGACGAGTCCATATTCAGAACAATCACTGCGGTGAGGACCGTCTGAATAACCAACAGGGTGGGTACGTTGCTGACAAACACAGGGTGAATAATTTTACACAAACACATTTGTAAAACTGTCTGTTTGCACAACATGAGCTCATACTTAAGGAAAAAATTTGGTGATAAATTTTGTCTGTTGAGGTGAGAAGTGATGGTTGCACTGGATTTCAGAGACAAAAGGAAATGTTCTGTAAGAGTCATTTTTCTATTTGAGGGCCCCCCTTTTCCTCTGCTGAGTCCCAACCTGAAATACCTCAACGTCAGCCCAGTTCTGACTGCTTTTTGGAAGGAAAGGGCCAGAGTCTGCCAGGTAAGAACCATATTCCAGCAACACACTGACTGTGGCAGGTCCTGAGCATACTGACTACTGCAGGGAATGACCTGAGGGTCACATCAGGACAAAGCACACTTTAAATAACTTGAGCAATACATGGAGAATTCCTCCCAACTAGACCCAGACAGCTGTGAGTGAGCTTCATGGAAATTTTGGACCTTCATCCAAAGATCATAGTTCATTCTTGTCTCAGGATCAAATCAAAAACCAAATACACAAAGAAAACTTTGTAACCAGATTTAGGTGATTAGCTGTTATAGAAACTTGGACTATGCTAGGCAGTAAATAAGTGGAGGAAAAAAAGTAACTGCTTACAAACTCAGCTAAGGTGCAACAGAAGCAACTGGTGGCCGCAGGCAACCAGTGGGGGGAAGAGACAGACAGCAAAGACTTCTGCGTGGAGAATTGACAGTCTTCATGCCAGATTCAGTGCTTTAAAAGCAAAAAAAAGTGTAAGCAGGAAGGAGGATCACCTTCCTTCCCTCTTTTGTCCTCTCTATCAGATTGAAAAAGAGCACTTGCATGTGTGAGAGAGAGGCCTCCTTGATCTCACCTCCAGAAGACCATGTAGGTAGCAGCAGCTTTGAATTCTGTGCCTGGGGCAGCTGCTGCTCTGATCTCCAGTGATGCCTATTCTCTGTCTATCTGACTATCGGACTGCAGAAGACCATATCATTTTTTCCCTCCTTGTCTCGTACTTTGTGAACTCCTAAGAGGCAGATGTTATTCCTTTCCTGTGATTTCTTAAAAACTGCCTGCCAAGCAGTTATTAGCTTGATTTCTTCCCCAGTACGAAAAGAATCCACCATCACCTTAGAAAAAAATAACCTTATTCTTGTCCAAAATAAAGAAAAAATTAGCCTTTGAGAAAAAAAAAGATGTACAGAAACAGAGGAAAGCTCATTAAAAACTCCTACCCTGATGTGTGTCAAAGGAGGTAACAAATGGGAATTATCACTTGCTCAAAAGCACAAGCAGCAAGGAGGGAAAGTACATAGTGTCTGCAGCGTGAGTATGAGAACACATTTCCATTTGTCAGCTGTAGCAACAGGTTGCCTTCCAGAAAAACTGGCCACTATGTCAGAAGAAAGGAGACTCATGGACTCTATGTAAACACAACTAAACCTGCAGAGCAAGGGTAGTGACAAGCATTAGGGACATCATGGCTGGCTCTCTGCCATGATGAAGTCTCCCGGTGTTACAAACCACAGTACTTTTGACCAGGTAACTTAGAAGCCTTGCAGATGAGCTCTCTTTACATCTTCAGTAGAAGCACAGAGGATGACAAGCTGCAAATTCACATGCAGAGAAAACTTGTTAATCCTACCACCCATCGACAGGAAAACTGCAAGGCAGCTGGAAGAGCAATGCAGCAGGAGACACGAACGCCATGCTTTTCTGGCAGCTCTGCACCAAGCGCATCAGTGCTCTTCCCTGCTGATCGGTTTCCCAGATGCTTTACTGAGCTTGTGAAAAAAACCCAAACCCACAAACAAGCACGAATCGTGAGGGTGGCAGGCCTCTGAGGGCCAGCAAGTCTGTTAACAACCTGAGGGACTATAAGTGCCTTCATTAGCTTTTTTGCCAAGGCTCTTCTGCAAAGGGTCATCCAGGGAGCAGAGGGAATGACAGCATGGTCTGAAAGATGAGAGGGAAGGAGAGGAGCATACACGGAGGTGCCTGGGCAGCACTGCCATCCATCAGTCAAGGCAGGCAGCTGCTGTACCCGTGAGGGTAAAGGGAAAGCGGCTTGGGTAGCCTATATGTTTTGCTTTCACCACATGCCCTGCACAGGCTGTCATGGTCCTGTATTGCCATGTCCCCTCATCCCTGATAAGCTTATCTAGCACCCTTCCCTGCAGGACACAGCTATCCCCCTCTGTGATCCTCTGTGACTGATTTAGGGCACTTACTAGAGTGATGAAGCTACAAAAGAAAGCCTCTGAGCCTGAGTGGCAGGGCCTGAGGGCACAGGAGTTGGCATGTCCAGGAGGAGAAAATCCTTTCGCCCTGCAGAGGCCCTGACCTGTACTAAGAGCTGGCTAGTTCCCACGGTACTCCAAGGCTCCCAATTCACTCTCAAAACTTGGGTCTAGTCCTAATATCCCTGACGTGTAAGTAAGTTCAGTGCAGAAAACAGCACATACCTGTCCCTTACACCCAAACCTGTTAGGGTGAGGGTCACAGACAGCTTGGGCAGGTTTAGAGTTCACCAAACACTTATTTGTGCAGAAAGCCCACATAGATGTGATTTACAATCCCACATCATATATAGGGACCTCCTCTGTCACATAGACACCTAAGTAAACCCTTCACATAGATACTGGCCTGAATTTACCCCATCTTGTTCACGTAAAAGCACTGATTTCCCCATTTTCAAGCTTGAAGAGGTGATGAATCCACAGCATTGGGCACAGCTCTGCTCAACCATGTCTGGCTTCTGCCATGGGAGAGCAACCAGAAACTCTGTGGGGTCCTGGGGCACCTTGCTGGGCCAGAACAGAGAAGGATTCTTCTGTAAGATTTTCTATTTTTCAGAACATTAGCATTCTTCATCAAATCCACACAAAATCCAACCTTTATGAAACTTTTCTTGGGTTGGGCAAGTTTCTAACATCTAGAGTGGGATTTCTGACAAGTAAAGAAGGGAGAATATTAGGAAAAAAAAGCAAGCAAGCTCCTGAATGCACAGCGACAGCGTGACCATGTGCAACACTGGAAATCCAGGGCCAGTGTCAGCTCAAGGAAAGACCAGTTAGGTCACTAAAAGCTTACATGAGTGGAAGAGGTGACTGAACACGTTCACAGAATTTGCAGCTATTAAGTATCAAGAAAGTATCAGCATGGCCTGGGAAAGCACCTGGGGGCAAGCACCACCACTTGTCCTGTTTTCAGACTTATTCCAAGCCATAAATGGGTACAGCCAGAGACGGGTCTGGGCTACACAAATCCTTAGCCAGTATGGACATTTCTTAGCAGCTCTGTGGGCTCCTTCTGGAGTCCTCCTTTTGGAACTGCTTCACTTCCATACAAGTGTCTAAATGTTCATTAAAGTAGACCCATTGGATGTTATAGTTCACTGGTCAGGGCTGGCAGGTGGTATTGAAAGCTTAAACACAAATTCCTTGATTCTCTCTTCGGTTTCAGTATGTGGAAGCTTCAGCTGTCATTGCAGTGAAAGACCAAACGACACAATCTTGAGAGTTCCCCCAAAATTCAGTTCCCCTCCAGAAGCTCCAATTCCATGAAAAGCTGAATTTGCAAAAGGTGCTACTATATTATAAGCTGATGATATCACCCAAGACACTGGCAAACGGCTCAAAGGTCCCAAGCTCTGCTTGCTGGTAACCATGGCACTGCAAATTCTGTTTGCTAAATACTGGCCCTGAAAGGGAAGGCAAAGGTGAGAAGCTTGCAGAAGGCAGGCTACGGTGTATGTTGCTAAGCCACTGAGCAATAACATGTTGTGTGTCTCATGGGTGTGATGGCATCGGTCAGAACAAGCATGTGACTCAGCCCTGCCAACACTGAATCGAACCTTGCTTGCAAAGCACATGGCTAGATTTCATTTCTACCTCTTCTCGTCTGTAGGGATACCAGAAGAAGGAAATAAAAACCTGTTAAGTAGAACCTTTCAATTTAATTCTGTTTGTAGAAACATCAGAAGACCAAACTGCCAAGCATGATGATTTTGCAAATTCTGGATGCTTCACTGATGCAAGATAGCCAGGCCTTTTTGAGTTCATCCATCAATACTCACTGAGAAGGGGTACTATTAAGTTCCCAGTCACTAGGAACCATCACTCTCAACCATCCCAAGCTTTGGAGACAAGGCTGGTATTGGACAGAAGAGCAAGGAGTGAGCTGGGCCAGGAACTCTTGCGGCCTGAGGAGCCCCGCTTCCATTAATCTCCCACTGAGAAGCAAAGAGGTTTGATGCTGCTTAATAAAACTCAGCACAGATATCTCAGTGTTCATGAAATAACCAACTGGAAGTGGCCCGGCCAGGCTGTCCCAGTACTGGAACCTGAGCACAACAGTGTGGTAGCTGAGTCAGCTTCCCTAAAACTCTGCACTGCTCTGTGAAAACTGTCCTTCAGCCAAAAGAACCCTTAAGTCCCCACTGGGACCAAGCGCCTTTGCATATGTTACCCATCTGTCCTAAAGCCTAAACATCAGCCAGGGAAAGAGGAGCAAGAAAGGCAAACAGTCACCGAGTGTTGCAGAATGGGTGCAGTCAGGAGCCGCTCTGCTGAGTCACCCCTGTTCTCTCCAGCACGTTGGGGCTTTAGGGCAGGATAAGGCGCTCTCTGTTCACCTTTCCTGGCCACCCCACGCAGGTGTTTCTAGCAAGTATGAGTGTTGAAGAGCCTCAAGTGCTTCTGCAGATGCTAAACTGAATGTGGTTAGTCCAAGTCATAATTTACCAATACCAGCTGTCTCTTGGGATGAGCAGAAACATGCTGGGGTCAGGATGGGTAAAGTAACCCTATTAAATAATTTTTCACTGTGCTCGTGAATGCAGTTGGTGCGTAACTCATGAAAGGAGCTGCGGCAAGAGCAGGTGAAAGAGAGGATGAGGTTCATGCACCTCATGACTGCAATGTGGCTAGTCTGGGAGGCACCATGGCAAGTCCTTTGTTGGGGAGCAACTCCTACACTGATGCTCACAGTAGAGGAGAAAACTCACACCAGGAAGCCTACTTCTGATAGGAAGTTCCCTACCTTACTGCTGGCAACCTCTCGCAATAGATGAGGTCCAAGGATCAGTGAGTGGATTGGGATGCAGTGAAAGGAACCCCTGTTGCTCCTCAGCTCCCTGCAGCACGTGAAGCTGTGCTTTGGAAAAGTCTAAATTCACACTCTCTAATTCTCTTGATTCCTACACACATCAGCCCTGTCCTTCTCCAGCACCATAGCATAGCCTCTAGAGACCTAGCTAGGTTTTTTTGGGGAAAGTCTACTCTCACAACATTTTCAACTCAGTTTAGGGCACCAACACGACCAGCTCCTTGCGTCCAAAGCCATTAATCAGCAAGCTTTCTACCCCACATCTGTGACAGAGGCAGGGATAGGTCAGCACCAAACCTCTGGCTTGGCCACTGGCTTTTTTCATAACATATGGCTCAGACTCAAAGGCCTGCATACAGGATCAAAGTGAAGTTTGGCCCCATTATGTCAGTGGCAGTGTTTTCATGCTTCATAAGGGTTCCCCAAGCCCTGAACCTTCCAATGTGAGCATATCACCCACTGCATAAAACTTTTGTCTCCAAGGCTCAATACCCCTGTTACACACCAAATGTCCAAGGGACATTTACTTCACCTTCCATCAGTGAACGCGAGTTATGTTGGAGAGCACATGTACTGCTGCACATACGGGTCCTATTCTCAGCTTTCTAACACCTCTTTTTAATTTCAGTCTCTGCCTCAGAAGAGCAGTGTCCTTTACCATCAGTGAGTGATGCCCACAGCTCTCTGCAGCTTACAGGTAGTGAAGGTATTTAGTAAGAGTCTGAATGCCTTGAAGCTACTGTGGGCTAGACCTTTCTTTTCAGAAGATGCTATAGTGAAGTTTAGGTATAGCAAGAGAGAATCTCTGACATTAAAAAGATGGCAGATAACTCTTCTTAGTGTCTGAGAGAGAAACAACTGGGTCCTTCCCCTCCCCATCCCACCAGCAGCGTTACCTGTGGCCACTGCTTGGTCACGGTCTTGCACATATCCACCTGGTGAATGAAGTGTTTGCAGAGGGAAGGGTAGTGCAAAAGGAAAGTCCACTATCTTCCCTCCTAATTTCTTTTCATGACCCAGTTCAGCCATAATGCCTGTTACTTTTTCCTTTAGGGAGAGAAGTGTGCTTGGCACAAATTCTGCATATTTTTTACCCCCTGGATCTTTTCCACACTCCAGCACTTTGCACCCAGTGTCTGGAGCTGTGACTCATTGCTTACATGCATATGGCAACTATCAGACACCATGCCTGTATACTGCACTACCAGCAACAGAATACAGCAGCGATTTTAAGCGAAGACCCACTACGAACCCGCTTGGTTTTCCAGTGAGAGTTTCACCGCTTTAGGACTGCAGGATCCACTCTGGATACAGTGTATCTTTTGTTAACTGCACTCAGCACTTTGAGAAAAGTTTCTGTATGACGAAAGCCCTTAATTAAGCACACAGCAGCCAAGGCAAGTTCGTTGTGTTACCTTGTTGAAGGCACACTCAGTTAATCCTTGCGGAAAGTCCCCTCCAGTCCCCTGAAGTCATTGTAACATACACACAAGCCTGCGTGCGTGGGTATAAATAAAAAAATGCATCATGGACCTCGGTCACCAAATCTGGCCTTATTTGTAAGCGCTTCCCTTGCCACAGCCTTTTCTAGCCTTGTCACGATGGGGAGGAGGAAGGTGTCACCTGCTGGTGCCCTTGACAGATGTAAGTGTGAGCATGTGAGGAGAGGCATTTCAGGAACAGGGAAGGAGACAAAACCACTCTCAGCAGCAACGAAGGGTCTGGTGGAGGGCCCTGATGAAGGCTTCATTACTGAATAAAAATGAAAACTACTTGGATCCAAACGGAATTAGGAGCTGGAGAAAATGCAGAGCAGTGCATTGGCAGCAATGGAGAGCGGTACTAATGGCAAAGCACATTAGCACGCAAAACCAGTCTCCTCGTAACCCGCTCAGTCTAGGCATGATCAGAGCTTGCTAAAGAGTTTCTATGAAAACATAAGAGAAATACGTTTTTTTGACAACATTCATGACAAAGCTGTGACATAATCACCCCAATCCATTACGGAATGTATTTCTCATGTAAACCACAAGATTTGAGCTACCTCTTGGTACCTTTTGTGGCAGCTTGGGTTTGTTTATAATCTTTGATGCCTTTCAAGGGAAAAAAAAAAATACTTGGGTTTGTGATTTTTCCCTGAAAATCAGAAACAGACAGAAGACTTTTTTTTCCTTGTTATGCTTCCTCATGTGCCTGAAACTACTGAGGAAGAACATTTTCATGTCATTTTGCAGATGCTGCTCTGCTCCTTCACCCATTTCATCATCTTATGTTCTCAGGCTTGCAAAAGTATGCAAACTTCACTATACAGAGCAGTGGGCACGGTCAGACTATCTTGGGTTCTGGGCATTGCTGTAATGCTGCCACTAACAGGACTATTCACAGTTCAGCATCTGGTGTATCCTCTGTTCAGGACATTAGAGCAAAGGAACGGCTCCATGAGCTAATATATTAGCTATTTATCTTTGGCTTCTTTAGTCAGAAGTAATTGTATCCCTGAAGTACAGTGAAAGAATATTGATTTAAAGTGTCTTTATGCACTCACGTACACACGTGCATGCGTGTGTATAGAGCCTCAAACAGACCTGCAGTGAGGATGCACACAAACCCCATTCTCCCCTGTGTTAGCAGTGCCAGAAGGCCACAGGGAAAGAAACGCATTCCCTACTTAACTGAGCGCTGGGAACCAGTATTTCAAGTCATTCTGTTTGCAGAACTAAGCTGAACTCCCCTGCAACCCAGGTGGGAGGTAGAGCAGCCCTCGCTCCCGGCAGGGACACCAGCTGCAGAGTTCCCTGCAGCCCCGGTGCACGCAGAGGACATCTTGCAGCACAGCCAGCCCTGAGAGGACACCTCTGCAGCAGGCAAGGGCAGAGCACGTGCAGGCTCCCCAAAGGCCCGACCTGCAAAACGCCAGAGACAGCAGCTCTGCTAACCCTCAAAGAGCTGAAGGTCAGGGAAACAGGAGTTTGGGAAGCTGCTGCTTAGGTACCAGGGACTGGTCCTTCAACCTCTGATGCCCAGGGTCATAAGAAGTGCCCAATACCTCATCATTATTTCAGCAGCATTGGGGCAGCCCAGGTTGTTCCAGCTTGGAGCAAGTTTGGGCAGGAGATTGCAAATGTTCCCAACACGAGGGATGCCCCATTTTCTCCACAATCACACAGCTGCCATACCAGAACTGGGCAGAACTGGAAAATTATACCGTATATTAATGCGGCATGTGAGCGGGTTATGGTTTACCTTTTGTTTTTACTTAATCAGAGGGTGGGAGAGGAGGGGGTTAAGGGAGGGGTGAGATCATGATAGATGAAGAGAATTTGCTTGGCTAACTCTCCATAGCCTGTAGCTACTGCAATATTTATGAAAGGGAATGTGCACCTTGGCAAGTTAACTGGCCTGAAATTTGAAGGTTTCAGATGAAAGGGGAACCCTGTAAAATAAAACAGAGCTGTGAGCTGTTCTTGAGAGGAGCATGATGGCAGGGAAAGAAAAGCTATCCCCTCACCAAAAGTTTCCATTTCTCAATGCTTCACTTTGCCCTCAAGAAATGCAAAAGAAAGCAACCTGGCCAGGCCTGCTCATCACAGAGCAGCGGAACTGAAATTCCTACAAAATCCCTTTTCTCCATTCGGAGAAGTCCTCTGGCATGTGTTAACACTGCACAATTGCACTGCCTGCAAACGTGGAAGGGCCCCATCCTGACATTGGCTGACTTCTACTTCATTTTGCTGAATTTTCAGCTTATTTGCACAGATGGGGCAGGGCCCTTGGGTGTCCATTTCAGGTCTGCTTTTTCAAGAGGAAAACCTTGAAGATGTTATCAATAATGGCATTTCCTGCTTCTTGTACAATTCTTATTGACTTTAGAAGAAATAAAAGAAAAAGAATTTTCTGTCAATGTTACCAAGATTTCTTATTTACCAAACACTGCATAAGCACGGGGCTTGGACCTTTATATCTTTTAGATGAAAAAAGTATGAATGTCAAGATCCTGCAAAATATTCCCTTGATTTCTTTTTAGCACAAGACATGGAAACAACTTTGAAAATTTTCAGAAAATTATTTGATATAATATAGATAAATTTTAATTAAGATCTTGCCTGTGGGCAGACCCAGAGCCCTGGCATCTCGACTCTTATCTACCACCACAAGGCACTCCCAGTATCCTGTGCTCCCATGGAAGGAGCAAGCTCTGTGCATGCAGGGATGAGTTTCTTTATTTACTTAACTGTTTTCTCCAGAGAGACGGCTCCAAAACGAGGTGACAAGCCACTGCTGGAATTCGAGGAGGATTTAGTTTTCAATTTGGATGAAAATTCTAGATCTTTCTCATTCTCTCTTCCCACCAAAAAAAAAAAAGCTTTTCAACCGAACTGGATGAATACCTGTGCTTTCTGTTGCTTTCGTTTTTTAAATTATAATTTCCCTAGTTTTGATCTCAGCCTATCAGTAAAAACAAAAGAGTGGTCTGAAAGCTTCAAACAAGAACAATGTGATATTTCCCAGCAGTTTTTCCTTATTGTCCCTCCCTTCCCACGCCAGCCCTGGTGCACGGGGGCAGGGGAGGGGAACGCTTGGCACTCTGGAGGTTCTCACACCCCACTCCTGTCTAGACCAGGGCTACGTCTGATTTTTTATCACCCTAAGGCTACAATTTCCAGTGAAGAAAATGTTAAATTCAAAACCATCTGCCCATCTCGGCTCCTTTTGAGGAGTCAAAACCCATCAGAGGCTGGATTCCCACGTCTGGCATCAGAAACCTTCTTGTCCATTTTGCAGCTTTAACACCGGTGTTGTTCAACCCATGATGTTAAACACTCACACAACATGTTTGGGGCAGGGATAGACACCTATGTAGAGCAAGGATTTCACCCGGACACCGAGAGAAGTGTGGATATAGCATGGGGCAACAGTGCTGGAAGCTGGGGAGTGTGTAACCAATCTACATTTACTCCTTCTCTGACTCGTACTGCTGTCCTCTGACCTTTCCCTACAGAGACTATTGGCTCAAGCCCGCCTGCTGTCGACTGAGGCAGGGTTTCATTTGCAGCATTAATCTCAGGCAGCCCTCCCCGACATCTCAGTGGCAAGCTGGGGTCAGTGCTGGTGTGCTGGGAGCGGAGGAGGAGCAAGGCTAGTCAGTCAGTTTGCTGCCTGATGTCTCAAGTGATTTATGGCCCGCTTCAAACACAGCCATTGATCTGTCCTGCTTTCCCCAGCATGCTTGTCAGCATGTAATAAAGCCAATGGGAATTCCTGTGTGTTGAGTCAAAGAACTTAAGTATGCTCAGATTTGCTTATTTAGAAAAACACACCTGAAGTCTCCCCATTTGGGAAGCAGCTCAAGATTTACAATCCTGTAGAAATTTGCAAGGGTAAGAACAAGAAATACAACCCCAACCAGCCCTTCAGGCAGCCTTCCAATTAATCTTTCCTTTGCTGTCTGCTGCTTCTTTGCCTTTCTGCCTTCAGCAGTTTTGGAAGATCTAAGCCAGGCAGCAGCAGTGACTTCCTCCCGCCTGGCCCACAGTGAACCCCCGAGAGCCGTCCTGGTGGTGAACCCAGCAATTCCCTGAGCTGCATCTCCCGTAAGGACTGCTTTGGAAACCACCTCCTGCTCTTGGTGCCTTCTACCCTCAAGGCCAAATGCTGTGCACTCCCTGGCAAGGTGAGAGACTGCACAGCCACCATGTCCATACAGCTTGGGGACAGCTTGAGCTCAAAGCACCACAGCCCCCACCAGCTCTGACTGGGGAACCTTTCTAAGAATGGTTCTCTCATCAACTGGGATTGCTGCAAGGAAGGAGGAGGTACAGCAAGGAGGCAGGTCAGACAAAACATGTCTGTGCCATTGGCACTGCAAGATGGTGCATGGTCAAGGACAACACAGGGCACTGATTTCTCTCCCCACTGCTCCCAGAAAGCTGCCTGAAGCCATAGCTCACATGTAGGTTTGCATCCATGCAATGTGGCTTGGAGCAGAGCATGGGCTGAAGGGCAGGCGAGGCACCTTGCCCAAAATACAGCGCACATGACATCATCAGTCATGAGGGGGTTAATATTGTTCTGCCCTTGCAAGATCTGGCTTTCATTGTAGCATCAGTGACGTCTCACTTCCACTACCCATCGAGAAGAAAACACTACTCTACTGCTGAGCATGAGCTATACATTTAAAATACTGAAAGGATAATTTTTTTGTCCAGTACAATGGGGGAAGGCACCTTATTCTCTTGATTTGCACTTGATTAAAAAACCCTACCCAAAACAAATAATAAAAAAATCCCCAATGAAACGAACTCACATTTTCTCATACATTTTAAACCAAAAAATTTGCATCTCAGACCAGAAACATGTCAAGCAAAGATGTCAGCAAGCTCCCCAAATTCTACTTGTCAAGGGTAGTTTTCCTAGATGGAGGATTTCCAATATATTCTTTTTCTAATCAGAAAATGTTGACTGATGAAGCTAGTCAGAAAGAAGTTGATAAGCCCAAACAATTTTTATTCTGAAAAAGAAATTTCTCTGCAAAGAAAATTCCCATTAACTATTACTAGGCAGTAGAATAAATGAGACTGCAGAGCAGAGCTGTTCCACAGATCTCATTAAAACTACTAATCTAGAAGCATGGCATGTTCCATTTCAGAACACTAATGAATGTTCATCTCCTCTGGAAAGGCAGGGGTGAGCCATTCACATCAGGTATCTCAAAAATCACAGAAATCCCAATCAGTGGCTATTTAGAAGATGTTGGCCCCAGTTCAATGGATTTTAAATTTCAGCTACTGTACATGTCATAACATTCAAGCTGTGTGAAAAGAACCACAGAGCGGCAAGTTCCTAAGAAATATTAGCTCCAAGTCTTGTTGAGTAATGTAGGAAAATGCTCACCTATGGGACTTTCCACAATACTTATCAGTTATCAAAAACTTCCCAAGAGACACACGTTCTCCAATCTCACTTTTTTTCTGCAATGAACTTCCCAGCACCCTGGGAAGGTCGGAGAGGAGCGGGAAGAATAGAAGATTGTTCTTGAACAAAACATTGAAGCAAATGACATTAAAATGTTGATATTTAAAACACCCACTCACATTTATACAGCCTGGGAAGGTCACTGCACAGTGGTGCTGGATTCCACAGCCCAGTACATAAATCAGCTTCTGGTTTTGCCCAGCCAAGCACTATTCCCAATAAAACCTGTCTGCATTATTGTACCTTCCCATCCTGCCATGCAAAGGGACTGGGAGAGTAGGGAGGAGGTGGTCTCAGGAAAAGAGGCCATTTTGTGGCCAAAATTGTAATTGCTAGGGCAGGAAGAGGAATTTCTTGCTTTCTGTACTTCAGTTTTTACTTGCCCTCACCTGTCACAACAGATCTGTCACTTCAAGGAGGGCAGAGACATCGAATAGCCCAGCACTGGCAGTGTCAGCATCTCTTGTGTAGATTAACACCACTAACTCCTGCTCTGTTCTGGAGCAGCTTTTGTGGCTTTTCTTGTCCAGAAGGCAAGTCTTAGAGTCATAAAATCAGACAGCTTGTCCTACTAGCAACACTGATGCTGCCTCTTCTCTACAGCAGAGAGAAGCTTTTGCCCAACAGACCCTGCCTGGCTAAATCCTACTGTAGCAGCCAGCTGGAGTCTGCATGTAAACAGTACACACATCTGAGAGCAGCTGGGCAGCTTCTGTTAAGGCTGGCATTCACAGTCGAGCACTCAGAGCCATACCCAAGTGGAGAAATTGTCTGCAGTGAAATCCTTGCAGTAGGGAGCTCTTAGCTTCATGGTCGAGCTCGGAAGCGGTTTCCCTGAAAATCCAGAAACCAGCACAGATTAAAATGGCTGCAGGGGAAACACTTTGCTGGTACACTTTGGCCTTTGACTTCAGTGTTATCATCCTCCCAACCAAACAGGCATCAGTCAAGAAATACATGGTAGCCCCTCAGTGGGAAAAGAAGAGATTTGTGGGGATCTGCAGACATTAGTTTCTACTGGTCGAAAATCTGGCCCAAAACAGCTTACAAAATTTGGTAGAAAACTGTGCAGACCACTTTCAAGAGAGATGCTCCATCCTTAGGCCTTTAGAGAAAACAGGGGCAAATTTGAACCTGTGACTTCCCCCACAATCACACAGTAGATACCCAGCAAGAGAAGTGCTGCATTTGAAACAGGCTCACACTGTGCCAAACACTCCCTCATCCTCTCCCAGATAAAGGGTGAGAAGTTGTTCTTCCACCTCCCAGATCAAGCCTGGAACAAGGCAATTACTTTGAAGAGGACAATTTGATTAGACTCAAATTTGCCTGGGGTAAAAAACATCCATTAATAAACACCAGCAAATGGGAAGGTGCTCAGTTTCCCCTAGGCTTTCTGACTAAGTCATTTGGGAGCATGCACTCCAGTAGATTCATCAGAGCTAAAGGTGACAAGCTGGGTTTAATACGAGACACTGTAAGCTTGGTCTTTTTCAGACTTCACATAGGAAACAAGCCCCAGGATGCTCAGCTCTTCACAGCACTGACAGCAAGGAGGAATGCATGGGCAAATAACACACAGACAACCTGCCTGTCTCCCCACCACCCCAGACGCCGTCCCAGGGTAGGAGCTGCCACACCAACAAAACCAGCAGTAAAGTTGCCTCCGACAAACAGCAGCATAAAGCCATCAGTGGAAGGTGTGAGATACTGGTGGGAGATGCTCCCATGAGCAGGCCACAGCTAGCTTGTCTCACTGGCTCAGATACCCATAAATCCCACATCTCTACACTAAGGGAATGACCTTACACAGCTTAGTTTTACTGGTCTAAATGTGGTTTGTTAAACCTATCTCAATGCCAGATGACAATCCAACTTGGAGGACTACACAGGCAGAGTTACAGAAACACTTGGTGCAGATGCAGAGCCATCGCTGCTCTGGTGCAGTGCTTGCTCAGTCAAGGATGCTGGAAAGTGCTCTGTACAGCCGTACACTCAGTTTCTCACTCAGTGACCGTGTGTGCATATCCACCCACTCATGTGGGCTCATTCACTACTCCACAGTATTTTCTAGGCACAATTTGATGATGAGCAGCCTACATCGTCATGGCCTAAGGTACACAGCCACCAGGCACATACATACACTTTTAATCTGGCAGCAGAAGCAGCGATGTCTCTTGGGACACTCAATACAGAGAGAGTCGCTAAAGGGAAAACCAGCTACCCTTTCATATGGATGCCTTTGAGAACATTTGTCAGTATTGTCATAACATGGCATCTGCTGGTTCACGCACCAGCAGATTCATTTAGCACCGAATCAGTAACATTCTGACTATCTCCAGTTGTTTGAGCCAAGCTTGCAGAGGACACCTATGTAACTATGGTACACATCACTACTGCACTGCCCTGTTTGGCTTGAGCTCATGGCAGCCCCCTTGGAAAAAGCTGGAATATCTGCTTGTAGGGCAAATTTTAACAACAACCTTTGTGCCCTGGCTGTGTGGTAGTTGAGTGTGTTTGAGCCATTGACAATACTGAGTTCCTTGAAGCTGCTGATGGGTTAAAGCTTGGACATCTGGTGAAATATTAGCCTCAGCTGTTCCTCAAATGACATCTTCTTGGGTCAAATTTATCTCTTCTTGCCAGTCCATCTGCTCACAGCCTGTCAATGGTAAACACTTGAGAGCCACAGAGCAAGCGAGGCAGCAGACAGCAGTGAAGGACACCATCTTGGAGTCTAACTAGATAGGGATAGGGAGCAAAAATAGCCCCCATGCTCTCCCCCTCCCAGTCATCTTCCTCCTGCTGTGCTCCAGGGTCAGGGTCAGGCCAGGGAAGCAGTGTGCCTCCCTGAATACAGAGCCCAGGCCACCTGAGGGCTAACAAGAGATTTGTTTGTTCCCTAAGGCAACAAGTAAAAAGCCACCAAACATAACACACTACTCGTGCTTTGAATGCTTCAGGGGAGCAGTTCACACCCATGCTGCCAGCTGGTGAATGGTCATTTCCTTCAGCAAGGCACTCCAGAGCCTCCTGGTCTTTGCTTGCCACCCCTGGGCAGTCCTGCCCACGTAGCACCAGCCCTGAGCAATGTAGCAGGAGGCACAGGGGACTTCAAAGCTGCCAGCGAAGGCACAAGGTGAATGTGCTTCTCACTTCAAGGAGCTTGCACATTTCAGGGCCATTACCTCCTTCTCCATGTTTCTAGGAAGGACACCTTTCTTCCAGATAGCTATGACCCTCACTGTAGAGATGACTATAACCCTGCACAGACACACACGATCCTCTCCAGAGTACCTGATAGCTTGTAAAAACAACAAGGTGAAAAATGTACTTGGCTTCCCCTGCTGCTCCTAGGAGATTATGTATCTGATGGGGGAATGGTGTAAAACCCATCCAAAAGATAAAATATTACAAGGATTCCTGGACATCAACTGGTGTGCAAGAATGGGCAGGGAGTCACCTCACAATTAGGGTAATCTGGGAAAAGTAGATTAAGCTGTCCTTGGTGTGAGCTGAGCAGCAAGAACCTCTGAAGATGCATTAACCTGCTATCTTGCGATTTGGTGAATAAGTCTTATAGTTTAAAAATGGGCAGGTACAGCACAACTGCCTCAGCCTGTCCCATGCGTTACATGTACATATTCTGTGTTGTTGTGTCTTTCTACCACAGTGGTGATGTCCTGCGACTAGTGAGGATCAGTTTCAAGTTTCTATGTGACGGGAAATTTCTACCTTGCGTCACTCAGATTCTTTCACAAGTCTCATAACACTGCACTGTGCTATTGCAGGGCACCTGCTCATGTCCTGATGCTGCCCAAAACATGGCGAGGAAACATCATCATGATTCCCATGAAGCAGTGAGGCTTCTTAGCATGCTACAAATACCCTTGAAGAGAAAAAGCTCTTTCACTTTGCCAGTGCTATGCAATTGTTCTAATGAGACACATGGCTATAAGAAAAGCATTTGCTTTCTCCTTCACAGACTTCTCCATATCCCCAATTAACTGCATTAACATCATAACTAATCCCCTGTCCCTGGCGCGTGCTGGCAACTGGCAAAGCCCGTGTTTCAAGATGTGCTTGATGCATTACTGCACAGCGGATCAGGAGACAGACATTTTAGTGTGCGTCAGACACCGCATTTCTCCATCCTCGAAACTGATCCTGCTGGAGTGTGCTCTCTGCAGAGCCAGGACTTTAACCCGAGAGCGTGGCTGCATTTTTAAGTATCATGTTTATACAGCATCGTGGTGGGGATTTTGTTCAAGGGAAGATGGCTCCACTCTGACCTTTGGCTCCAGAGACATGCTTTAAAATTAAAGCCTTGATTCTTGTGTGACCCAGCACTCATTTCTCTCCATTCATATTATAGTATGATTTTAAGAACTGGTCACATTCTCATCCGCCAGTGTGCATGGCACTCTGCACATGCCAGCAGAGGCCAAGAGGAAGAGCAGTGCATACTCTAGTTTAACCCCAGAAGTCTTTTATAGAAGGGTTAACTCAGAAAACAGAGAAAGACCTTGGTATTGTCCATCTGGCCTGGCGGTATCCCACCTCTGAGCTGGGATTCAGAGCCACAGCTCAAGAAATTACATTCAGCCAACAGTACAGCCAAGCCAAAAGGCTCCTTTGGGGCCCTGAGCTCTGGTGAGGAGGAAGCAAGGAGGATGGTGGCCAGGAAAAGCATGAGCAACACTAGGAGCCCTGCCCTGCTTCTGCTGCCACACGCTCCTGCTTCACTGTGGCAAGTCCTCTCCACACAACGGGCTTGCTTCTGCTCCTGCACTGCCCCATCCGTCAGGCAGCAGGTAGCCTGGAGGCACTGTGTGTCCACTGGGTCTGCAGAGGTCTGACCGTTCCCACTGCGCATCCCGCAACACGCCAGTCCGACTTCAAGAAATGAGCCTTCCTCATGCTTTTAATTGTGCTACCCTCTAGTGGCCAGTCCCATCCGCTTGAAGCTCAGATCATAACTCCTGGCAGAAGAGAGGTGTTGAACTGTGAACCTTCAAGACAAGAAGCAGCTTCGTGCCGTGCAAGAATGGCTTGCACACTTCAAAGGAGGCAGAGACCTGTCAAGGTCAAGCACTGGCTCGAGCAGAGTGGGCTCCACGACCCCACCTCTGCTTTGGCCTTAGGAAGGAGAAGATCCCCCTGCTCAGGCTGAGAGGTCTTGGCAAGAGCAGGGTGAAGCCAGCTCAATATCAGGTGCTTGCAACATATAAATCAGTACCAAATTTGGTCTTTTGGCTGGCTCTCCAAGACAACATGTTTCCTTCCTCCTCCCTTCTTGCTTCCCCCGCTGTCTCACACCAGGCACTCCAGCAGCTTACATGCAGAGCAGAAACACTCAACGTGTCAATAAAAATGGGTTAGAATTCAAGGAAGATCCTTGCAATTACTGAGATAATTGCTACATTTCAGAACCAAACATTACTTAAAGGTGCTCAATTATCTTGTGGCAGGGCCAGCAATGGCAGAAACTAATTGCTTAACTAAAGACTTTCTTCTTTCCATCCTGTGTCAACATGCACACATCCAATTAGGCCATTGGTGCAGGGAGGAGAGGAGATAGCTGTTGTGACAGAGGGGTTAAATAGCAGCCACAACCATGTTTCAAAGCTCAGAGGACAGGTGTCTTGCGTCAGATGTTACAAGGAGGCAAAAGCAGAACTGCCCAGGAGGGAACAAGGATACAGATTTTTGCTTCCTTTCTTTGAACCGGAAATTCAAAAGACTGCACGATGTGACTAGTGCCACTCTATACGCCCCTAAAGAAGTCTATACGCCTCCCAGGTTCAGCTGCATGCCAGTAGTCTTTTTGTAGTTGATCAGTCTGGAGAGTTAAGAGATATAAGCAAAAAGAAAAAAAAAAATTAACAGCCTAACGAGCTGATAAAAATAAAGATTTTTCTTTGGTTGTTATCAAGCTTGTTGCTCACCTCTTCATTGAGCATCTCTCTCACATGAAAGAAAAGGGAAAATGGGTGTACTTTCCTTGTTACTTGCCATTTCATCACTTCTTCGCGATCCTCTTCACTGTCTCAGTAACTCTCATAAGCAGAGTCTTTCATTCTGCTTTGACAAAGAACTACTCCCTGTCCTCCAAGCCTCATGCCTTCTCCCCAGCTTTTTCAGCCTCTCCTCTGTCTGAGGGGGAAACACAAGACCCCAGATCAGGCCATTATTCTTGTGAAAACATCAGGTCTTTGTTTCTACCCCTCACTGCTCATGTTTGTTCTGTTCCCCTGACCAGAGAGCGTTCACCACAGAGCCAGCCCCAGGCCTTGTCTCCTGAACATTCGGGCACCCTGGATCTAAGGGCTGTGTCTATTCAGCTCTGCTCATCCTTTCCAGAGTCACATTTCTCAGACATGAATTCCCAAGGCTGTTTTGTTGTTCAGTTACTAGCTCAACTTCCTCGCTTTGAAACCCCTCTTCACTACTCTTAATGACATTTTTTTGTACACTTCATCATAGTTTCCACAGCACTAGTAAACAAACTAGGGTTGACTGTCTGGCTCACAGACCTCCTTGGGGCCCTTCAGCTTTATGGAAAACTGTGTTTTCTCATCCTGGTTTTGTAGGTTTTATAGTTTCAAATTATTACAACAGTTTACTCCGCTCCTTCAAGTTAATGAATGGCCCTGTAAAGATTTGAGACAAAGGCTTCAAGACCCCCAGATTATGTTTTTCAAATCTGCTTTCTCCTCTTTGCTACATTAATAGCTCTCACAGAGTAAAGAACATAGTTTCCTCTCTGGAACACCATGCTAGTTTGTACTAATTTCTCACCATCATTTAAGTCCTGTTCATGCTCTTTGGACTCCTGTTTCAGTTACAAGCCTAGAAAGAAGACAGGAGCCGGTGGGGTACTAAGGCTTTGTGGGCTCAAACCAGCCACTTAGAAGAATGATAACTATGCAAGGGAATAGTTAACATACCCTGAAATTGAGGACAGTTTTATAGCAGACACTTCAGTTTGCTAGCGATGCACCCTCTCCATTTTCACAGGCACGCACTTGGGCTAATTGTTTCACAGCAGTAACCTCATCTGCAATTAGCCACTGTTTTAGGTCTTTGATCTTTATAACTCTCCAGAGGACAGCAAGATTCCCACATAAAAGCCTTTTATTATTTTATTCCACATGTGGGAGTGACCCTATGCTCCTGTATTTATTAAAAAAAAAAAAGTCCTTACCTGATCTCAGAGATTCCCATTGAACTGAGTGAAGCTACAGCAAGGGGGAAATATCACCTTGGGGGATGGCTCTGCCAGCTGCTAAGGACAAGCAGTTATAGCCCCAGCCTGATGGGCTCCACCTGCTCCCTGAGCAGACTGCTGCTCTGCCACCATCCCCAGCACCAAGCCCATCGTGGAGATGGATTTTTTTGGGGATGTGCCTTGTCTTGCTGGTTCATATCCTAGGGTTATTTTTATTTGTTTGAACTATAGTCCAATTCACAGTCAAGGATCAGCACACATTTTCCCTTTCTAGGATGCTTACCACAGCCAATGGAGCTCAGCTACGCGCCGCAGAGGAGAAGACATCCATATCTGCTGCTCTAGTATGTGCTAAGGCAGGAGGGCACACATGGCTCCTAAAAAGCCAGTTGCTGGATTTCGCCTGGCTTTTTTTTCAGGGAAAGTGTTGGGGCAGAGTAGGTAGCTCAGAGGCCCAAGCCGTAGGTCTGGTCCCAAAGAAAACAAAACGTCAGGTCCTCAAGGCTCTTAATTAACTCTATTAGAGCGATAATTGTGGCCTGCCCAACCCCAGGGGAATGGAAAAAACCCTCCAGTGTGAGACGCGCCTAAAACCACTGGACTGAAACATGAATATTTTTACCCACTGTCAGTGGTTAGAAGGCAGTATGGGGTGGGGGGAAGGGGAGAAGGAAAGATCCTCAGCTCAAGGAGCTTCTGGTTTAGCACCAACACATAGGAAGCAACCTAGAAATCAAAGAGATTTCTGTGATGAGCTTTTGCTTTTCACAGGACTGCTTTCGAAACATCTGAAATATTTAGACTCTGTATCCTTTACAGTTCATTAGTGCACAGTAAAATAGGCCCTTAACCACTTCCTCTTTGTCTTTTTTTTTTTCTTTAAATAGGCTTGGTTTAAAGATAAATCTCTTCTGCATTTCCTTGCAAAGGAGCTGATGGAACAGTGCTTTAGGAAAGCCAGGATTGCTTCCATGCCTCTGCGCAAGAGTTGGGCTACATCAATGAGGCACTTTGCATCTCAGAGGGATGTGCTTCCAGGAACTGGTCTGAGGGAGCAGGAGAAGTGCCTGGTTCCACTACTACCAGAGTCTGCCTAGTCACTAGTACAGCAGCTTTGGACATCTTCCAGAAAACCCCCCTTGGTACAGCCAGCCGGTGGAGCTGATCTGGCCCTGGGGGGAAGGATAGCCATGCTGCTCTACATTGCTGGCTGCTGAAGGAATGAGCAGAGGGGGTTTGTGTGGTTCTGCATAGCAGGGTATCCCATGGGTCTAATAAGCCCTTCTCCTGTGGCAGACGCAGTTTTGTCCCTTGGGTGCCTTCTTCTTGCTCTCTGGATCTGAAGAGACCTTACAGCAGGCAGGGCAAAGCCACCCCATGTGAGGAGCACTCCAGGGCTGATGTGAAAGGACACAACATCTGGCAGGCAATGGGAGACAGGAGCTACTCATGTCACTCTGACTGCATGAGTTTGGGGTTTCAGAGGTAGTGCTGATGAAGATGAATAAGAAGAACAATACAGAAGCTGCTTAAAATTATGAAATCAGCTTAATTTGTCTGCTGCCTTTGGAAGGAAGCAAAAACTTCACACAACCTTTCTCCATCTGAGTCCACAGTCAGGAGATGCTGACCTGTGCCTTTCAGTAGGATCAGCACAGCATTTTCCCCTGCCCTTTGCAGTTGTGTTGTCTCCAGCACATGCCGTAGAGGATGTTTCAGAAGACAGTCTGAAATGCTGTGCTGTTAGGGTGCAGGTCTGGTGGGCTTCCGTGGTTCTGCATTGGTAGCAGCTTCTCCTGCCAGCTCTCCACCAGCACAGTGCTCTTGGGTTTAAGCACTTGGCATACGAGTGTCATCAAATTCAAAAATCCCTCACTCACTATGCACCCAGCTCAACCCAAGGTCTCAGCCCTGAGATGTCTCTTCCAGTTTCTTTGGTTGTAAAACTTACAGCATGAGCTCACCGTTTATATAATACCTCGTATCACAAAGTCTCTCTGAAGTATAGTTTGCTGCAGTTATTAAAAAATAAGCAATCACAAATAATGTGTACTCTAGATCACAAGCTACAGATTTCCTTTGCTTTCTGGTTTCCTTACTTTCAGGCAGCATATGCTTCACATTTTCAAACTTTCTTTTGCTAATCTGGGAACTAGAAGTTGACTTTGATCTTAGCGAACACCAAGATGTGTGATGCAGAGAAGTGCAAGTGACTGACTGGCCCTGGCTTAATGCATAGCTCTTCCCCACTGAACCACAGGCTCACCACTCTCCCACCCTAACCACAACAGCTCAATTCAGCTGGTGGTGCAGCTACTCTGCACCAAGGGAAGCACGTTACTCTGACAGCCTGAACCCTCTGTGTGCTTCTAGAGCTGGCAAGCTATGGGGGAAAGGGGGGGGGAAGAGGGGGGAGCAAGGGTCAAGTAACATGAATTTCCCAATTAAAAATCACTGGAACTCAAAGTCGGACTTTATTTTCAGCTTGAAGACCAAAAAGCCGCTTGGACATGAGCCTTACTGTGTTGTTGCTGGTGTTCCTGTACCTCACGGAGGGCAGACCTCGTCAGCCATTTCATCGGGTCTCTCATCTTGTGGGCCCCTTACCTTCACACACAACAGGAAAAAGACTATCAGCCAGAAAGCGTGGTCTGTGCTGCCCTGGTACCTGCGGGTAGCATTCAATAACAGGTGCTGCAAGCAGAGGGATGCTCCTGCCCTGACTCTCGTGGCAGAAGCCTGTCAGGCAGCTGCTCTATCTAAACTGTACCCTGCTTAACAGAGCACAGTGCCTGCCTTTTTTTCCTTCTTCTCCTCTGGGAGCTCATATTTCTCACCTCCCACTGCAATACTTATTGGAAAGAATATCCTTCACCTCTAGCCTCAGTGTCCCCTTCCCCAGGCTGGAAAGTCACTGATGATGGGGGTGGAGGGTGGCAGCTTGTTCTCAGCTCATCAATCTATCACAAACCTCTGCAGCAGGCTAGCTGGCTCCAACCTTTATTTATTTTCATGCATAGAGGATGTTTGTATTTGGTCGGATACGCTGGATTAATGAATTCAAGCCGTGGATTTAATTTCATCACTAATCACAGTCATGGGTTGAAATCCTGTTCGTGAAGTCGGCGATTAAACTTCCATTGACCTCCCTGGCAAGGTGGGACGCTGGTCACCCTGAAATAAATAGTAATGTAAATTAGATCAAAGGGGGCCAAGACAACATCATTCATATCATCTTTAACTTTACTCCTGGTCTGTGGATTCATATATGAAAGGGGTATTTGCTTTCCTATACTATTAGTATCTGTGAAACAGAAACACGTCATTAAGAAGTCTCACAATCCCAGCTAAGATAAACTCCAGAAACTGCCATACAAGCCCCACGATCCTCTCACAATATCATTCAGACCTTTCAGTTTAGCTAACAGCTTTGATATCCCTAAGGATAAGGGATGCTTCTTCTCTGGGAACAGAGGAGTCTCTGCCTGCCTCCTGCCGAAAGCCTTCCCGCGAGGCTCGTCCCGGTGGAAGTAGCACTGCAGGGCTCAGGGCTGGTGGCACAGCTTTCTACCATCAACATTGTTCACTTCCCTTTTCTCTCCATGACAGCAGAAGAGATGACCTAGACTCCCTATCCAAGGACATGAAGGGTCCCCCCTCCAAACTGGCAAACCATTCAGGTGCTCAACATGGATCTCCTCCCAGGAATGGGGAGAAGAAACAGCACCATTTCACTGCTTACTCATATTTCTTAAATGCTACAGATTGTGCAGTAGGAGCTATATATGAATGCTTGGCTCTTTTTTCCCCGCAAAGACTCCAAATCCCAAAGTCAGACCAGGGAAATCAGTTATTAAAGCATCTCTCTGCACCTCTACTGTGCCCAAGTAGGCTAGACTGACAGTTGCCTGGTGCCCTGCATGAAATGAGCTGATGAGTTCTTAGCCCAGCCCTGCAGTATAGCATCCTCTTTGAACAGAGTCCCTATAGCACGCATAGCACCACAGCACCACAAAGGAGAGGTGGAGGGGAAAAAGATAATGGAGGTAAATGGGTGACAAGAGGAGTACAGAAGACAACACAACAAAGAAAATTCATGACCCGTGCTTGTTACTAGTGCAGCAATATCCATCTGCTTTTCACAGCTTGTGATCTGTGCCCTGGAGCTGCTTTGAAGGCCCTGTCCTCCTGCTGTGCCATATCTTTCCCTGTGCACAACAGGGCCAAGAGGGAGCTTTTAGAGAAAAGCTGCTCAGCATTAACGATAACACCAGCGCTCAGCAGGGCAGCATGGGCATCACCTCCCTGTCCTAATGAGGAACGGCCTCAGCCTCCACAGAAATGCACTTGCCTGCCTCTCTGCATGGCACCTCACTGGCCTCCAGAGCCTAATTCCTGAAATTAGGTGCTGGGGCAGAGGTTTTTGGTTTCCCAAACAGACAATGCGCTGGAGAGAGGCCAGAGGCTGTGGGTGCACTGAGCGAGGGTGGGGTAATTTGCAGGGGGAAGCATTCTGCCTACAGGGAGAGCAGGATGAGTGAGAGCAGGTCTACAGCACTCAGCTGGAGCAAAATTACCAGCAGATCACCACCTCGATAGCAGGATTTAGTGCAGGGAGGGCCAGGCGAGTCACTGTGCTGTTGCTACCAGTTGCTGGGGCTGCTGATGGCTGCGCTATCCCAGTGAGCGTGGAGTGGGGACGGGCAGGAGATTGTCACGTTAGTTATGGAACGGGGCACTCTCTCAGGTCAGCAGCTGCTGCCTGTGTCTGTGCCCCTTCACAGCACCAGATACTGGGGAGGACAGAGCACCAGTGCCCGAGACCTGATGGCTTTTGCCGCTTGTTACTTGCGTGGGCTGTACCCTGCGCATGGAGCAGCCGTTCCTCCCACAGGAGTTGGGTGAGGAAGCAGGTTGTGCTCCACCGCAGCCAGCTCCTCCTCCGGGGCACACTTGAGAAGCCAAATTGTGCCCAGCTTCAGCGTGGTAACAGCTGAACTTTGCTCACTGAGCCATGGTCAAGCAGCGGGGACCTGAGCCTGTGGCCAAGCCCAGACCAAGGATCTAAAAGAACTAAAGCAGAGAGGGGAAAAAAAAAAAAACACAAACCAAAAACGCACCCTAAAACAAGAAACAGTCACTAGTCATCTTCAAGAGCACCAGGCTCTGGTGGAACAGGCAGGTCTGGGCTCTGCTCTCTTCAGCTCTATCATTTGCTACAGCAGACAAATGAGCTCAGATACTTGCTCGTAACTTCAGACCTTGCACACCCAGTGCCCAGCAGGTACAATCACACCAGCTATTGTTTTGACAGAGTGGTATCTTGCCCTTTCTCTGTGCAGGTCTAAATAGCACTGGGGTGGGCTCCCAAACAGTCAAGCTCCATCTGTTAACCAGGGATCACATGGCACCAGAGGGTGTGGAGAAGCCCTTGACACCAAAATGTTTTGACAATCAAACAAACATCCCCAAGCGACTCTAGGCTTCGAGCACAGCTGATGCAGGGGTAGCCAAAGCAGCTTTGAACTGTCTAGCCACGCAGCCACATAACAGAAAACTCAGCACATCCTTCCTAAGAAGCTGGGTGAACTCTTGGGTTACTGCAACATATGAAGCCAGCTCTCCTGTCTGCACATCCAGTCCTACCTATGCTGGCTGTTCTGATGGTAGCTCCAGTCTGTGTCACAAATGAGCAGTTAGGTCACTTAAATGATCACTCAAAGGTTTTGCAAGAAAAAATTTTACTGAAAATTCAGAAAACTCGATCTTACAAAGTTCTTTGGCAAAGTTCACTCTGTTACTTATCAAATGAAAGGAATATAAAAAGGGTTTGAATAGAAAATGATTTATACAGAGTGAAAGAAAAGTGTAAGCGATAAGGGAGACTCTCCCGTTGAGTCACCAGGTTTGGACTGGACCCCCTTGCTTTCTAAACTCCTTCTCAGAGAGGAGTCTAGGTGTGGCTGGACCCAGAACAGGACTTAGACCACAACGGTTTATGTCTAAGGATATGTTTAACAGCAATTCATGGTGAGTTCACAGTTTAAAGAGAGACAGTCACAGGAAGTTAGCAGTTATTAATCACTGGTTAACTTAACATTTACCTAGTGATTAAAAAGAATTTTCTATTATAATCACAGTAATAGAATATTGTGTTTTGAATTGATTCACACACACACGTTATCATAAAAGATCCCCTCAAGTTCAGTGAAATACTTCAAATCAAATTATTTCTCAATGGGCAAAGGTCGAGTCTCAAGGAGATCAGCCCAGGTAGTTCGCGAGTTACTCTGAGAAGCATCCTACTCGGAGGGACTTACTGGGCACAGCCCACTGCGGACCAGAAGAGCTCAAAGGGCCTTCCTTGGTACCACTGTTTATAGGGTCTCAAGATAATTGATTTTAGGCATAAGTAATTTTCCATCCTGGTCACAATCCACACGATGCAGACAGCAACTATACAATTCTAGTACACTACCCACGATGTACAGTTCTGACCCTTACCAAGCAAGTCCAACTCTAGACATCAGGAGATTCAGGGAGAGCCCAATCGGGCCAACTCACTGCTCTTGTACAAAGACAAGGAAAGTGCCAAGTCGTCCCGATTCACTGCACACCAGCTAACTATTCTTGCAGTGCAAGCAAGAATACAGTGTTGGCTGGTTCTGGGATGGCTAAATGGGTGGGGAGCGCTGCGTCACCACACTGTGAAAGCTGAAACCCTCATGCAGGCCAGTGCTGCTGACTACGTGGTTTTAAGGAATTACATCCACCCTACAGAGTACAGCAAAGCCATCACCCTCTGCAGGCCCTTCCAACATGGCCAGAACCGCACCCATCAGGACTTCCCCAAGGCAGAGAGAGACACAAGTTGCACATACATGCTGCTGAACAGTATCTGCAAGCATGAGGCTCCCCAAGACTCACCACTGTAACCCATAAGGGATGAAGAATTCAGGTTCTCTGGCTAATGCTACTGCAGCTCCTGTTTAAGAGCAGAGATAATTACTTCCCCTACTCCCCCATTTTGCAGCAAGGGTCTTTGCCCCATGGATGCAAACTAAGCTCAAACACATAATCCATCAATTGCTGGGGCTCCTGTTTTCCCTCTGCTCCAGGTGGAGCTGGTGACTGACTGTGATGAGGTGCTACTTGGCCTGAAAAATCTTCAGATGTTGCAATTTGGTGCTCAGCTACAGCTGGTCAAGATTAGGTTAGACTGGGCTAACCAGAGGGATTTTTGTTGGGTTTCTCCAGCACCACATTAACCACAAATCATGAAGCAGCAAGAAGACCTAAGAAAATGTTCACATCTGAAATGCTTTCTCACCGAGCAAGTCCAAAAAATAAAAAGTTCCGTAAGGTCAAAAGAGAAATGAAAAATAATCATTGGGGTCTGAGGTTCTAGAACGCACAGAGTTTGAAATGACTCACCCTGCCATAGTCGAGCTACCAGATTTCCTGTTTGCTCTGCCCCAATCTTTGGGTGTTTTTCAGCGACTGGAACTATGAATTAAACTCCTACACTAGAAAACAGCTGGTGGCAATGGAGATGGGGTAATTTCATGAGGTAACTGTGACACACCAATGTGAGAAGTCTTGTGATCCAGTTTTGGTTTAAATTTGGAGACTAAAGTTCACCTCAGTCCTTATTTTGTCCAAATGGCTTATTCAGCTCAAGAACATATTTTGCATCCATATTTCCCTTGCTGCATGGTGGAATATGATGCCATGCACTCTGCTTGTCATAGCTCAAATCCTGTCTTACATTTCTTTAATGCCTTGCATACTGGAGAGTCTTGGCATGTTTCACAAGCTGCTGTATACGTAGCCAGAATCAGACATGTGGCCACTTCTGGGGTGGAAGACAGCAATAGCTGCATGTGCTGCACTAGGAGGAATAAGATTCTGTCCCAGAAGAGATATTTTTGCATAACATGTCATTAATGTCAATCTCTGAACACCCAGCAAGCTGCTAGCTACAAGTTTAGCTGCATCTGAAGGACTGGAAATATAACTGCTGGGATGCGAGCCTGTAGTTCCGGGCAATTTATTTCTTGCTTAACCTGCTAGGTTGTTGGTAGCTGTTTTCATCACTTAGATAGATACACTATAGACCAGTAATACATAAATATCAGTGTAGATCACAACCTGCTGTGCCTTCTGGGAGGGATAATGCCTTCTCAAAATGTTCCTTTGAGAAAAGATCTAATACCAGGTGGGAAAACAGCCGAATTGCCCGAAAAAAGTTGTCTTCTCTCTCCCACCTCTCATCACCTGCAGGTCTCTATTTTCACTGCTCTAAAATGTGTGGCTGCAGCTGGCAGAAGAGGTAGCAATGCAAGAAGGAGGAGAGTCCTGCAGGTTGGGAGGACAAAGGCAGAGCTGCAGGGAGGGAGGTTGTGGCCTGGGCCATGATTCTCAAAGTGTTGCATTAGCTGCAGAGATTGAGGAGTACATGGCAGTAAGGGTGTGACACAGGCTACGCCCTCTCATGCCTTCTGCAGTCCTCGGGGTCCCACCATCCCTCCCCTGGTTGAACAGATAGCAGTGTGACAAGTCAGTTGACTATAACAATGCAAGTTTGGTGCCCGCAGCTAGCACGTCCCCATTGAACACACTCTTTAATGCAGGCTCCCAATCCAGTTTCTGCATCAGATGCCAGACTCCAGGCATCCTGCAGCTTCGTAACACCTACCTGGAGCCATTTGCCACAGTCTGCCTGCTCATGTCTGTCCCCTCTCCCAAGATCCTGGGTGCCAAAAACATGTCTTTCTGGAGGTCCGATGGAAAGGTTTCAACAAGGTTCTTGTTGAGGTATCTTGCTAGTTGCTAGGCAGCATGTGGGATGGTGCCAGTGAAAAGGCAGGTGATGTTTAGCAGATAGGAAGCTGACCAAGGGCACCTGTGGCCTGATCACAATGCTCCTACCAGCTCCTTCCTCCACTGGGTTTTAGTTTACCTGCTATTCTGATTTTTGACAGACCTACAAACTGGAAATTCTTAGGGAAGGAGAGAGAGGGGGGGAAAAAAATCCCTTTCTCCATGCCAGCCTTTCTTAATATCGCCCTGGAACTAGAGAGTGGAGAGTGATGCCCCTTTCTCCCACACCTTGAGAAAGCACAGGGGAAAGAGCAGTTCTTCTGGCCCTGAGCACTGCCCAGGGCAGTGGACGGAGCTGAAGAAGACCTGGTTTCCAGCCACGCACTCAGTTGCTCTGGCGTGCGTCCTACCTCAGCCTGAATCACAGCTGCTAGCGGGAGCTAACACCCGGGTTTGCAGGAGAACACTGCCTTCAGCTGCACCCAGCCCTTTGCTTTCAGGAAACCACAGCCCTGGTTTAGTGGTATAGCTGTAATGTGGGTGAGTGTCTTTAAGCACGCTCACAGTGGGCAGACTACAGCTATTTCTTAGAAGACATTTGCATTTTGATGGGGTAGAGGATACGAAGTGATTGCCTAAAAAACAGGGTCTAGCATACTGAAAAAAATGATTTCTGCTGACATAGTAGCCCTGAGCCAGTCAATCCATCCCTGGCTCTCAATGGCCACATGACTGCGACAGCCTGTCAAAGCAATCAACTCCACGTTCTGCGTGCAGTGCAGAAGGGTGCTGGGTACCACACAACACCTGGAGTTTGCTTGAACATGAACTTAGCTTCCTTGAGCATCTGTGCTGAAACCAAAGGCTGCTTAAAGACAGCAGAGCCTCTGAATACCCCTTTACAGGCAAGACGGACACTTAAACTCATTGCTCTGCATGCAGAGCAACTCCATACCACACACGCAGAGCAGGGGGGACTGGGCATCCTGCATGTCCACCAGCATCTGGTGCTGCAGGCCTGTTCAGTGAAGCAGCACAAGGGCCTGCACCACATGGCCTCACTTGTGGCTTCTGGGCCCAGCATAGGGTGAGCGACATGAAGAAGAGCCACCGCAGTTCTGTATCACAAGCACAGCGGGGAATTTTGCCCAACTCTATTCATCCAGCCACTGTGCAAGCCCTGCTGGAAACACAGAAAGTGTGTTATATCTGTCAACTTTGATCAGCAGCGAGCACTTATTTCACCAGGCACTCGCTACTTAAAAGCTTTTCCTATTTGTCTGCAACCCTATATCATAGTCATACTAATTGCTTTGCTCTGGTAAAGACTTCTGCCTTTATACCAGAGCAAGGTTTGCACTGATGTCAGAATGAGGGGTCCACTGGTGAGCCCAGGCACCAGCCTGTCTTTATAGGATGCTGTGGCTGAACACAGCTGAGGCCTCACCTCCACCAAAGCTGGTGTCTGGATACTGACTTTGAAATCAGCAGAGAAACAGAAGAAAATCAGATTCATTCCTGGCTCTGCTTTTCTTTGCCACTATGCACCATCCTGGATGCTTCCTGCTCCTCAACAGCATATTCTACTTTTCGACAGTTGCAGTATTGTCCTTCATCTTAAAAAGCAGTGTGTGCGGCAGAGAGACAGCAAAGCTGTTGCCTGATGTCTCACAGCCGTGTCTCTGCCTTGCGTATTTCTGCACAGTGCCGAAAAACATCGGGGTAGGCAACCCTGGAGTGGCCCCTATCTTCAGCCCGGCCTCTTCTGCCTGACCACGTGCAAACCTGGCGCTGGTTCAGGCCAGGATGTCTCTACCAGCCTCCAACAATGTCATTTCTTCCGTTGCCTGGACCTGTTGTTTTCAAAGAAGTAAAGGGCCAAGAGATCTATTTGTTGATGGTGTGTATGTTGGTTACTACCAGGATTGGCAGTTTTAAGGATTTTCCACGTATCGCGTGTCCTTCCACGTTGCAGTGCACTGACCCAGACACAACACTGACAGCTGCAGGGTAAATAAATAAAAACAGAGTATTTTGATCTTGGAGGGGGAGGTGGTTTGAAGGGGGAAGGGGGGGCCGGGGGTGTCAGCCAGACAGAACAGGGTGGCCACAGCTGTGATGGGAACAGTTGCAGCACAGGGAGCGGGAGCAGGGAATAAAGTTCTGCAAATGCAAGCAATGCTGGAAAGTCTTGGAGAATGGCACGCATATTTGGGACAGGTGGGAAGTGTTTACATTGAAATAACAAGGACGATGGCCTGAAGGAATGCTGGTCACGTTACCTGTGACCCAAACTGACCGACTGCAGTTCCTGTGGGCCCAGAACATCTCAGACCACCATTTTTCTGAATGCGCATATGGCCCTGCCCGGTGCTATTAGTGCGTAGTGCTCTGTGGAGCTTGTGGGTGTTTTGCCCCTCCTGCAAGCAAGCTGACGTTGGCTCTAAGCCAGCCTTTATCCCAGTCTAGCTCTTAGCAGGTCATTGTACCTCTGGGCAAGCCTTGGGCCAGCTGGGTATGCAGTAGTATCAAGACCAGATTCATCTGAGCCGACAAACCTGCCAACATGGTCTCCAGCACAACTGGAACACAGCTGGCAGTGCCCGAGAACACCCATCTGGCTGACCCCAAACAGCAGACCTGCCATGGCTGGGTCCCAAGCTGGGTGCAGTGGTTTGGTGGTTTTGGTCTTTTTTTTTTTTATTTAAATTGTAGCAGAAGCTATTTCTCAACTGATGGTTAAATGATGAAACAACTAGAGTTGTACAATTTTGTAATTCTTGGAATCTGCCCTGCTGCCAGGAGGAGCTCAGTGAGGCTCCTGCAGGGCAGGTAACCTGTTGCTGGCCAGTGGCTGACTGAACTGGCATTTTGGTACAAAGCAGTTGTGCTGTGTGCTCTCTCTGCTGATGGTCATTAAAGATAAGAGGTTGCAGGGCTTGTTTCAGGGGGTCTTTGCAATGCTTCAGTGAGCTGCCTCCATCCTGAGGACTCATCACAACTAATGACATGAACAAAACCCTTCTTTTCTCCTGGCACATTATCCCATTTCCATAAAACATTAAGGGCTGTATTTTTCAAGAACCCTAGAGGCACCGGTGTCCCCATTTAAAATTAATGGAGGGCTGGGAACCCACCTCCCTAAGGTGCTGTTGAAATCCCAGTTAAATGAGTTGAGCTGATCCCAGCAAAGGCATACAGTGGGGCTCTGGCATAGCTGCGGGATGAATGCCTGCGTCACACCTACATTACCCAAGAGTGGTGAGGAGACTTGTCCAAGGTCATTTCATGCTGGAGTGGTGTACTGAAGAATAGAGACCAGGGGCTTTACCTCCTAAGCCTCCAGTCTGCCTCCAAGCTTTCCTTTTGCTCCTGGCCAATTGCTGCCTCGTGTGACTCATGGGAGAAGAAATCCTTCTTGACTTTAGCTGTTTCACCGGAGGATGCTCAAAGGCAGCTTGCAAGAAAGTTTGAGCATTTCTAATCAAGTTGAAGGAAGGTTCACAAACACAAAGTCATGTTGAGAGACATTCTCTGCATTTATTCACACCCTAGCCCCTAGATAAAAATAGCTTTAAATGTTAAGTTTAGGACCACAGAAAGCCCAGAGGATAGCAAGGGATTATCACAAAAGGGCAGCAAGGCAGTCAGAAAGAGCCTGCAGGACAACTTGTACAATTTCCATGAAGGGAATAATTAATTCAAACTGTATACAGACAGCTCTGGGAGCGTCCACTCTAGAGATGTTCAAAGAGTCCTTTGCTGCTTTGGGCTCACTTTAAATCGAGTGTCCTAAAAAAACACTTCAGCTATGCATTTCATTTCAGTTATACAGGGTGTTTAAATGCCAAGGGATCAGGGAAAACTTTGTTATTAAAGGGCTCCAAGACTTTAATAAGGTACACAGTCATTAGAAAGTTGTTGAGTCATGAAAATATTCTCAATAATTTGAAATTAATGTTTAGTGTATGCTGTACCATAAAATGCTTAGATGTTGTGGCCATGGATACTAAAGAAAAACCTTAAGGCCATAACTACACAACAAAGTTACCGCAATGTAAGTTAGGGTGTAATTTTAGAGCACACCGCTTACAATAAGGTTACTTCCCATTTGTCAGCTCTTGTCCTGGGACCAGGGGAGGCAGCTAAGTCCTTGCTGAAGGTGACACAGGCTGCCCTTTGAGGGCTGCTGGTTGAGGGCATGCAGGTGGCTAGGTACAGAAGAACAGAAAAGGTGCAATAAATCTGTCCAGTAACTGATCTTTTAGTAACTTTGCTTTCCAGTATAGATGCAAGGATGGAAGGACCACATCCAACAGCCAGTGTCATAGAAATGGACACAGTTAGATAATCAAGAAGCTAAAAGGAAAGGGATATAACCTCATGTGGAGATTCTGCTTCATGAAAACAATAAATACATATATTAATAAATACTTGCAAATAACACTCAGGGCTCTAGCTTCCCTTTACCAGTGGCTCTGTTGAAGACGTAGGGAAAAAAGACTAACTACCAGGAGTTTCTTTCCCTTGTCTCTTTTCCAGCAAAACACAACTATTTGAATTAAGGGTGCTTCTGGTGATCTGCCCTTTCTTTTCCATCTCTGGATCCTGCCAAGCAAAATTCATCTAGTTCCACTTACGATTTTAATAAGACCAGAATTTCTGGATGTAGTTGTTGAGGAGTGTGCTCCTGATAAATCATTTAAAAACAGGTCAAGAGGGCTCCTATCCCAAATAAAGGATTCATCCCAGAGCCTGCCCTGAGCCTGTCCAATGCTAGGGAGAAAATCACTGTCTTTCTAATCCCAGTGGGTAGGGCATCCTACAGCCTGAAGATTTCTTTTTTCAATTCAGTAATGATCATTACAGAATTCTTCTTTCTTTCCTCACACTAGTTATTGTAATGAAGGGAGAGCTGTAAATGTATTTTCTCTCCAAATTTTGGAAACTGCTTATACCTCCTGTTGTAAAAAAAGGAATAGATCTTCACCAAGAGAGCCCTGATACTGCTTAGGTGATCAGGAGGAAGATTCTAAGTCCTCCAGACCTGCCCTCAGGGGCAGATGAGCAATCCTGATACTATAGAGCATCTCTACAGTCTCTTCTTCCATCCAGGCAGATGTTACAAATCTTTGAGGAGTGAAAGCAAGAGACTACAAAGGAAACCACGAGCCTGGTGAGTACAGCAGTCAACCTACATTGCTCTCACAAGGTTAAGACTTCACCAGAGTGGAGCTTTCTTTGGAAAGATGCCTTATACTCAGGAATGACACCTATTTGTCCTACACATTGCTCTAGTTTCAGGTTAAGAGCTAATGATCCTGTGATCCAAGCTTGCCTGCTTCCCTTGTGAGCCAGACAGTGGATCAGGGCTGTAAGACTCTCACATGTTCATGAGCACCTTACTCAAAGCAAAACTATAAAAATAACCAGCTTACATCCCAAAAAACAAGACAGAACCAGAGTACTTTTGCAAAGCCTGGCCTATGCTACATAAGTTTTGCAAGGCATTGCACACCACTTTGTCCTTTCTAGGTGAGGAAGGTGGGAGAAAATGAGTGGGAAGAGGAAGAAAAGGGTTTTCTTCCTTACATTTATTGTTTTCTTTCCTCATACTCCTATGAACCTTACCACCCACCCCAACATGACCTTTCTGACCAAGGGAAGAGGGATGTATTTTGGAGCTGTCACACCTTATGCTGCAGAGGAGCAAGATGTGGTGGGTGCTGCTTAGCATTCCTCATACTCCTCGTGGAAGCAGGGGGCAGGATGCAGATCCCAGCCAACACACTGCCTAAAACACATAGAAAATGAAAAGAAATTATGGTTCCCTTGCTAGTAAAGAGTAGTCCACATTTCTACTGTTGCACAGCTCTACAATGAAGAAATACTGTTCCGATGGAGCACAAAATACTCTGTCCACCACCGCTGTGGTTGTCTACAGGCATCTGTTTTCTTTAGGTACTCACTATATCAGTGTCTCAAGAGTTAAGCTACCTGAAGGAAGGGGATTTTATTAGAAGATCCAGAGTGGCAAGCATTATCAGCAGTGTTAATCTGTCACATCTTTCCTGGACTGCACATACCACGCTCCATCACTCTGGCATGTCATGGCCTGCATTGTTACAAGATGTACCGAAGCTGTAGCCAGCCATCGTTTGGCATCTCAGTGAACCTTCTGATCCAAGAAAATACGGGAAGGAAAAAATAATAATGCCATTAAAAAAAAAAACACAAACCAACAACCCTACACCAACCAACCCACCTCTAAAAAAGCAACCAAAACTAACCCCAAAACTTTTAAGCAAGTACTAAAATATAATTTCTCAAATACGACTATAGAATAAATCTCTTTGAATTAAAGGTGAACTAGACCCTTGAATGTACACCACTAAGGGATGCTGGATGGTTCAAAACCTAGAGATTTTCTGTGTCATGTTTCTCTCATATTCAGACACATATGAAGAAAAGAAATTTAAAACATTTGTTTTCCTGGTTCCCATTTCCTGACTCTGGCAAGAACACAGCCAGCAGCCAGGCTGGCCTGAAAACAGCCCGTGTTATCTGAGCTTGGAAATGCAGCAAACTCTAGCTGGACTAGTCCTTGGAGTCGACACCACTGGAGTGCCTGGAGCCCACACCCCAGAGCAGAAACTGGTCTGCAGACACCAGATCAGAGAGAAGGCTCTTGGCTCTATTGTTGTTGTTGAGCTCCTGGAAAGGAGCTAGGGAGAGGAAAAATGTTTTGGATAGGATAAAATAAGTCTCAAAGGAACGGATGATCTCACTTGTCCACACACACACGCCCTGATGTACAAATATATATAATTAACTGGAAAATACTGTGTGGTACAAAGGTTTCTTCAGCTTGGGTTCATCACAGTTGGGCTAGTCAAGGTTGGTACAGCCATAACAAAGAGCACTTCCCACACACACCTCCTGCTAAGAGCCCTCCTACCACATCATAGCATTTTAGTGTGCATTTATATCTGTTGATAGGTACCTCTATACTTTTCACATACAGAAAACTAGACGTGATACAATTATTACATGTATATGTAATGGCCTACATAGTCATCAATAAAAAATACTGGCTTTGTGTACACACAGGTTTTTCTATTTTTTTGACCCCGTTAAACTGTCAAAACAGTATACAAGGGACAGGAGATGAAAGGATTATCCCACCACACACCATGAAGACGACAACCCAAAAGAAAGAATAAAACCAAAAATCACTGAAGGCAGTCTCTCCATCTGCTTTTGCCCCTATGTAGGGCATCTATGGCAGAACAGAGGGAGAGCCATTGTAGTAGCCAGCACTATGGGATTTTGCAGTTTCTTAAGCAGCCCCATGACAATTTGAATGAAGTTGCAAAAAACAGCCCAACTGACAGCCACAAATTACCAGTTTCAGAGGTGTCATGAAACACCTTCTGCATCCCTTTCCACATTTCCCAGACAGTGCCTCCTAAGGGACACAGCAAACAAAGTGCTCCTCAGAGCACAGCTTAGAACCTTACCAGCATGTCAAAGCAGCAAAGTCATTTCCACGCATTAGTGTGATGCCATATTGTATGACAAATAAGTCCTTGCTCTATTCTGTTCCAAAGATTTTTTTTTTTTTTTTTTTTTTTTTTTTTTTTTTTTTTTTTTTTTGGGTTTTTTTTTTTTTTTTTTTTTTTTTTTTTTT